>Ga0055538_1000147_pt1 | contig 49150 bp, 44 predicted proteins | sample AraplaCvi_mLB_r2_2_FD_55038 | JGI IMG/M metagenome (GOLD analysis project Ga0055538, IMG submission 55038) | Arabidopsis root microbial communities from North Carolina, USA - plate scrape CL_Cvi_mLB_r2 | ecosystem: Host-associated > Plants > Roots > Endosphere | place: USA: North Carolina | reverse complement strand
TATCCTGAACGGCTCGCTTTATCTCTTTTTTGTCGCCGACGGGCCATGTATGAAACGCAACTCAGCACGCGACGAACCCTCATGAACCTATTAATCGCTCCATATTCCACCAGGCATCACAGCCCTGCCAGCACCTGATACCAAACCCCTCGCTTCGAATACAGCGTCTCGCGCACCTGGTCCCATCCGCCCAGATACTCGATATCGAATAGCCCCGGCGGGTTGACAAACCGCTCCTTCGTCTGTTCAAACACCGATTCCTCGACGGGACGGAAGCCATGCTTCACGAAGATGTTCTGCGCTTCCGGCGTACGCAAGTACTCCACAAAAGCCGCCGATACATCCTCAGTGCCGTGTTTCTTAGCAAACCGCTCCACGACTGCGGCCGGATTCTCGATCAGCATGGTGTGCTGCGGTACAACAATGTCATACTGGACGCCTTGGGCAATCCGGGCAAGCAGCTCGTTCTCATACGTAACGATCACATCCCCGACCCCGTATTCAAATGCCGCCATCGAAGCCCGCCCGCTTTTATCGAGCGACTCCACATTGCGGTGAACCGCTTCAAGGAAGGCTTTCGCTTCGGCAGGATCACGCGTTCCATTCTCTTCCGATTGTTTCAGGCCGGCGCCGTATATCGCGTTGATGTCCCACTGCGCTCCGCCCGAAGTCTTTGGATTCGGATACAGCACCTTGACGTCCGAACGGGTCAGATCGTCGAAATCCCGTATCCCTTTCGGATTTCCGGCGCGGGTACCGAGAACGACAATCGAGCGTGTCACCATGCCGTTATACGGCTGGGATTTCCACTCCTTGTCGACGAGTCCTGCCCTGACGAGTTTATCGACATCCCCTTCCATGGCAAGCAGCGTGACGTCAGCTTCAAACCCGCCCGTAATGGCGCGCGCCTGTGTTCCGGAGGCCTCGTAGGATTCCTGAAAACGAATGGTTTCTCCCGTCTGTGCCTTCCACTCGGTTTGAAAAGCGGGGATAATCTCGGACAACGCATCCCTGGCCACGCTGTACGCGCCCAGCACGATCGTTCGCTCGCCCGGCNGCGACACCGCATCTTCATTGACGGGCTGATCATCGGCACATCCTGCGATAAGCAAACTGAAGAGAAGCGCCATGCCCACTTGCAGGAATGAGGTTCGTTTCATATTCAAGATCCGCATGAATCCACTTCCCTTCGTTATTTTAGCATCATCAGATCATAATCGGCATCGGATCGACCTTCAGGCGATTTTCCTCGATCCAGCTGTGCTCGTCGTTAAAGAGGTATGCCCGGTGAACGAGGACGCGGACCTCTTGGCCCGGTTGCAGCGTTTCCTTCTCCAGCGACCGGTAGGTGATCAGTTTATGTCCCTTGACCTCCACCTCCACCAGCCACTCGCTGCCGCGGAAATGCAGATGGCGGACGATCCCCGTCTCCGTGGCGGACAGCACGCTGAAATCATGCTCGCTTCCAATCTCGATATATTCCGGGCGAATTAATGCGCGCGTCGCATTCTTGTTAGCGGCTGCCTCAAATCCCTTCAGCTCGGCAGCGCTNGAAATGACGGTAGACTCGCCTATGAAGGAAGCGACAAACGGCGTCTTCGGCTCCTTGTAAATATCCCAAGGCGTCCCCTTCTGCTCGACGCGCCCCTGATTAATGATCATGATTTCGTCCGCGACTTCAATCGCCTCATCCTGGTCATGCGTAACAAAAATCGACGTGATGCCGACCCGCTCGATCAGCTCGCGAAGCCAGGAGCGCAGCTCTTGGCGGATCTTCGCATCGATCGCGGCGAACGGTTCATCCAATAAGAGCAGCTGCGGCTCGGGCGCAAGCGCTCTGGCAAAGGCTACGCGCTGGCGCTGTCCGCCCGATAACTGGTGCGGGTAGCGGCTCTCGAAGCCTTTCAAGCCCGTCAGTTCCACCAGCTCCATCACCCGGTCTTTGATTTTGGCCTTGGCGGCCTTCTTCACCTTCAAGCCGAAAGCGATGTTGTCAAACACGGTCATATGCTTAAACAAGGCATAGTTCTGGAACACAAAGCCGATGCCGCGCTCCTGAGGCGGCAGGTCATTGACCACTTGGCCATGAAAGGAGATTTGTCCGGAATCCGGATTCTCAAGCCCGGCCAGCATGCGCAGGATGGAGGTTTTACCGCCTCCGCTGGGCCCCAAAAGCCCGATCAGATGTCCCTTTTCAATCTCGAAGCTGACATTCTTGACGGCGTGAAACGTACCGAAATGCTTGTTCAAATCGCGAACTTCCACATGCATATCAATGCACATCCTTTCTTTTTTTGGCCCATTCCATCAGCAGCAAGAGACCTACGGAGAAGGCGGCCAGTACCAGCGCCACTCCATTCGCCGCAGCCACGTTGAAATTCTCCACGTCCTGATACACAAGCGTCGTCGCCGTCTGGGTTTTGTTCATAATGTTGCCGGAGACCACCAGTACGGCGCCGAACTCGCCCAATGAACGGGCTACCGTGAGCACCAGGCCGTATACGACGGCCCACCGGATGGAGGGCCACGTTACTTTCACGAACGTGGTCCACCCGTAAGCCCCAAGCGTCGATGCCGCCTGCTCCTGATCGTTTCCGATCTCCTGCAGGACGGGCATCACCTCGCGAACCATCAGCGGGAACGTGACGAANAGCGTCGCAATCACCATGCCGGGGAACGCATACACCACCTTAAACCCGATCCCTTCAAAAAAACCGCCGATGATGCTGTCGGGTCCCAGCAGCAGCACAATCATCAANCCGCCGATGACCGGCGANACAGCGTAAGGCAGATCGACAATGCTGTTCAGAATGCCCTTGATCTTTCGGCTGAGCCAATTTGCCCGCACCAGATACAGCGCCATCATGATGCCAAACAACGCATTCAAAAAAGTAACGAATACCACAATCAGGCCCGTCATCATCAGGGCATGCAGGGCTTCCGGCCTGAACAGACCCTCCGCAAACCCGTCCAGCCCCTTATCGAACGCACCGATCGCGATTCGGGACAGGGGAATGATCAGCAGAATGATAAATACGGCATACGTAAGTCCGATCCATAATCGTTTCAAGCTCGTCTCCCCCTCTGCTGCACGGCATTGATCACCCAGAGGATGATGAAGGAGAGCGTAAGTAGCAGAATCGATACGGCAGCCGCTCCGGCCGGATTATCGCTCTCCACCTCGCCAAAAATAAATACCGAAGCGATCAGCGTCCTGCCTGGAATGTTGCCGGCCACCAGGACGACGGCGCCGAATTCAGCCAATGCCCTCGAGAAGGCCAGCATCCCTCCGCTGATAATTCCCGGCAGCATCGAGGGCAGGATAACTTTAAAAAAGGTTCTCGTTCTGGAAGCGCCCATCGTATAGGCGGCCTCTTCCTCCAGCGGATCCAGCTCTTCCAGCAGCGGCTGAACCGCCCGGATTACAAACGGGAACGTGACAAACAGCATGGCGACCACGATCGCGGGCTGATGGAACACAATTTCAAAGCCGAGCTTCTCCGCCAGGCCTCCAAGCAGGCTCCCCGGCCCAAGCAGCAGCAAAATCATCAAGCCGCCAACGGCCGTCGGCAGCGCAAAGGGCAGATCCACCAGACTGTTCAGCAGCGTCCTTCCCGGAAATCGATACCGTATGAGCACCCAAGCAATCATCGTTCCGATAAGCACGTTGATGAAAGTAGAGATTAGGCCCAGTTTAATGGTAAGCAGCACGGCCTTCCAGGCGATCGGATCCATTACGCTTTCCGCAAAATGGCCCCATCCCGCAGAGAATGATTGCACATACACCCCAAAGATCGGCAGTACGATCAAGGCAAGAAAATAAAGCAGTACAGTGCTTCGAAAACCCCAAGTCCAACCTTTATGACGAATCCATGTTGTCATCTCGTATCCCTCCCGCCTCCGGATGGCATTCCGGTCGACTCCTCCACAAACCATCTTTATATTTCCTATTTGTATACTTGGTTTTACTTTACACATACTTTACCAAAAGCTGAATCCGATCGTCAATCCATCTTTTGCACTTTATCGGGTAAAATAAAAGAAATGGAAAAAGTTGAGGAGGTTATTGAGATGCTGTATACCGGTGAATTGGCTACGCAAGGACGCGATGAGATGAGGGATATTACAAGGGAGATCCACTCTTTTGTGAAACAAAGCGGAGTCCAGCAAGGAACGGTCCTGATTTATTGTCCGCATACGACGGCGGGAATCGCCATCAACGAAAACGCCGATCCCGATGTGAAACGGGACGTGCTGATGTCTTTGGATGAGGTCTATCCATGGAATCATCCCAAGTATCGCCATGCGGAGGGCAACACGGCCTCCCACCTTAAATCGATCACCTGCGGCCCTTCGCAGACCGTGATCATTCAGAACGGGCACCTGCTTCTTGGACGCTGGCAGGGGATTTACTTCTGCGAATTCGACGGGCCGAGGCAGCGCCAATATCATGTGAAGATCATGGAAGGATAAAACCGGCAACGGATGCCGACAGTCAAGCGAATGAAATAAAAGCACNAAAAGCAGACAGGTGCATGCAAGGGAGCNCGGACCTGTCTGTTTTATGGTTCATTAGGTGATTGACGTTTCAACGCTAGGCCGTTGTAACGGGTTGAAGTGTCAAGCTGCACGTCTTTGGCAGCATGTAAACATCAGACCCTGCTGTACAGACTCCGGCATAACACTTTGATATGGGTAAGAGCGGCTGGTTTAATCTCATCAAAACCGATTCTGTCTTGAATATAATACGATATAAATCCATGCAGCGACAAAAACAAAGTCAGCGGAACGGTTCGCCGTTCTTCCTCACTGTAATTCTCCTCCAGCAAATACTGACGCACCAGCATAGCAAACATTTCAAAACAGCGTCCCTGCTCAGAGCGACAGTAGGACAGCAGCTCTTCGTCCCGGATCATGAACATGATTTCGTACTGGTAAGGATTATCCAGACCGAAACGAACGAATTCCAGCATCAGCTGCTCCAGCTTCGATACCCCGTCACAGGGAGGCTTTACCGAGACCTCCAACAGNAAATCATTTAGATCATTAAAGTCCTTCATGACAATGGCGTAGAATAGCTCCGCCTTTTCCTTAAAGTGATAATACAAGGAGCCGTGGCTATAACCCAAATGCTGTCCGATGCTTCGCATCGAAATGGCCCTGTATCCTTTGGTTATNAACAAATGCCTGGCTGCTTCCAGTATCCGCTCTCTCGACAACTCGCGTTCGACTGCTCTTCTTGCCATATTATTTTATTCCCCTTCAATAAAATAAAGCCGCTCTCCCTCCGTGATCAAGGACTGCCCCTGTGTCAAATCCACCATCCAAGTCATAAAGCTCTCCGCATCACCATCGAGCGGCAAGCAGGTCAAAGTCACCGTGTCGGCAAAATTTGTCTCTCCCATGCGTACGTTCCGGTTACGAAGCTCGTTCTCCACCTTACCCAGCCAGGTATAATCCAGCTCCACGAAAATCTCCCGGTGAAGAACCCTTGTAATCGGTTCGCCTGACTCGATCGCAGCCACGGCTCCGTCGGTGTACGCCCGGATTAACCCGCCCGCACCCAACATAATGCCCCCAAAATAACGCGTGACCACGATAGCTACATTCTTCCGCCCCTGATTGCGGATCACCTCGAGAATCGGCTTGCCGGCCGTTCCACTCGGTTCCCCGTCATCCGATTGCTTCTGAATCTCATCCCGCTCGCCAATCATNTAAGCGGAACAATTGTGCGTAGCATTCCAATGTTTTTTCTTGATNTCTTCAATAAAAGCGACGGCTTCCTCTTCGGTCTCTACCGGCATCACATGCCCGATGAAACGCGATTTCTTGATGACGATCTCCTTGGAGCCCGCCTGACGCACCGTTTTGTAACGATCCAGCATGAAACAACAACCACCTCTATATTGCCAAGAAAGCAGTCCACGGCAATGATATGCCAGCGGACTGCTTCCTTCAGCGTCTTGCGTCTAATCCAATGAAAGTGTCGGGTTATTCGGAAAGTCTAGCTTCCAATTCGGCCTTCTCTTTCTCGTACCCAGGTTTGCCGAGCANCGCGAACATATTTTTCTTGTACGCCTCTACGCCCGGTTGGTCAAACGGGTTGACACCCAACAGATAGCCGCTGATACCGCAGGCCTTTTCGAAAAAGTATACCAGATATCCGAACGAATAGGGAGTGAAATCTGGAATTGTCACAATCAAATTCGGAACTTGTCCGTCTGTATGGGCCAGCATGGTGCCTTGGAACGCCTTTTTGTTGACAAAATCCAATGTTTTCCCGGTCAGGAAGTTCAATCCGTCCAGATCGTCCGGATCCGANTCGATCGTAATATGCTCGGATACGTTCTCCACCTGAATGACCGTTTCGAAGATGTTGCGGCTGCCTTCCTGGATGAATTGACCCATGGAGTGCAGATCGGTAGAGAAATCGACGGATGCCGGGTAAATCCCCTTATAATCCTTACCTTCGCTCTCGCCGTACAGCTGCTTCCACCATTCCGACACAAAATGCAGGGAAGGCTCATAGTTCACCAGGATCTCGATGCCTTTGCCTTTACGGTAAAGCGCGTTGCGAACCGCTGCGTATTGGTAAGCCTCGTTCTCGGCAACGTTCGGGCTGCTGTACTCCTTGGAGGCGTCAGCCGCGCCCTGCATCATCTCTTCGATATTGATGCCTGCCGTCGCGATCGGAAGCAGACCTACTGCGGTCAGCACAGAATAACGTCCGCCCACGTCGTCAGGAATGATAAAGGATTCGTAGCCTTCCTCGGTTGCCAGCTTCTTGAGGGCGCCCTTCGCTTGATCCGTCGTAGCGTAAATGCGTTTACGCGCTTCTTCCTTGCCGTATTTCTTCTCCAGCTCCGCACGGAAAATACGGAAAGCGATGGCCGGCTCCGTCGTTGTGCCGGATTTGGAGATGACGTTGACGGAGAAGTCTTTGCCTTCNATCAACTGAAGCAGATGCGAAACATACGTGGAGCTGATGTTGTTGCCCGCAAAGTAGATTTCCGGCGTCTTGCGCTGGTCCTTCGACAGCTCGTTATAGAACGAATGCGACAGCATTTCGATGGCTGCGCGCGCTCCCAGGTAGGAGCCTCCGATTCCGATTACGATCAGAACGTCCGAGTCGCTTTGGATTTTGGCGGCCGCTTTCTGGATGCGGGAGAATTCCTCTTTATCGTACTGAGTCGGCAGGTCGATCCAGCCCAAATAATCGGAGCCGGCTCCCGTACCGTTATGTAACTGTTCATGAGCTGTGCGGATCGGCTCAGCGAAATAATCAACTTCATGCTGATTGACAAAGGTCAGTGCTTTACTGTAATCAAACTTGATTTTTTTAGACATGCCTTAAACCTCCTGTGAATTTAGAAATAGGATACTTTAATTTAATAAAGACCGCAAGTTTCACGGGCCAACTGTCATCTATTCTTCATGCGCGGGACTCCTTNTCCCTTCCATTCCCTGCAAAGACTGGCTTCGTTTCGGGAACCCGTGCTAAGATAGAGTGGATCAGGAATCCATAATCGAAGGTGATATAGACTATGAAAAAAATCGGGTTTATCGGACTGGGCACCATGGGCGCTCCCATGGCCTCCAATCTGCTGAAGCAGGATTACGATGTAACGGTATATAACCGCACCCACGAGAAATGCCGTCCGCTCGCCGAACAGGGAGCCTCCATCGCGGAGACGCCTCGGGAAGCCGCCGAAGGGCAAGATCTTGTCATTACGATGGTAAGTAACGACCAATCCATCCGGGATGTATTCTACGGAGAGAACGGCCTGCTTGGCTCCCTGACGAGCGGGATGACCGTCATTGACTGCAGCACGATCTCCGAAAGCCTGGTTAAGGAAATTGCCTCCGCCGTTTCCGGCCTCGGCGCCTCCTTCCTGGATGCCCCGGTAACCGGCAGCAAGCCTGCAGCGATTGATGGCACCTTGGTCTTCATGGTTGGCGGTGATGCCGCCGTCATCGAAGCGCAAGCCGACGTTTTTGACACCCTGGGCAAAAAGGTCATTCACATGGGGCCTAACGGAAGCGGCGCCGTGGCCAAGCTCGCCCACAATACGATTGTGGGCATTAACAACCTGGCACTGGCCGAAGGCTTCGCCATCGCCGCGAAATCAGGCATACCGGCAGACAACTTCCTGGAGCTCGTGCAGCTGGGATCGGCAGGCAGCAAAGCGGCCGAGCTGAAGGGACGCAAAATCATCGAAGGCGATTTCAGCAATCAATTCTCGCTGGCCCTCATGCTCAAAGACCTGAAGCTGGCCTCCTCGCTCACCGATGGCGTCGGGATGCCGTCGCCCATGCTGAACCTGGCCAAGAGCCTGTTTCAAGCTGGTGCCAGCGAAGGCTATGGCGATGAGGATCTCTCTGCCGTCGTGAAGTGCTATGAAGCTTGGATCGGTCAGAAAATCGGCGGCCAGCAGCCCTAATGCCAGACAAGCCATGCATCTATAACGGCTCCTTCTTTTTAGTTTTCGGTTCATCCGGACTAGGAAGAAGGAGCTATTTTTTTGACCATTCCATCATTTTCCTCTCGGCAAGAAACTTTTTGCGTTTCACTTCCGTCTACTATGCAAAAGGAGGAATTTACAACATGAAATGGACCAAACGATTAAAAGCAATGGCAGCCGCTGTCGTACTAACCGCTGTTCTGTCCCCTGCAATAGCCGTTTCGCCAGCTTCTGCAGCAGTTAAACCATCCGCTACCATTAACAACGTAACCGCAAGTGGCGACGTGCTGATCAGGCAGGGCACCACCTTTGTTACCCTTACCGATCTCAAGCCTCTGGGTAACTACGTCATGAAATACGACAACCAGAAGAAACAGGTGACCATTCAAGGCGATAACCGAACGGTGATTCTCGCGGCCGGAAGCACCAGCATGGAAGTGAACGGCGTTAAGAAGGCGCTCCCTGCAGCCCCGCTGCTGCATAAAGGCAAGACCTTGATTCCCCTAAGGGCCGTTGCCCAAGCCTTCGATGCCAGCGTCTATTGGAACGGCTCTCTAAAAACAGCGTATATCAATAAGGCAGATCCCGATATCATCGCCGACTTAAAGAGCTCCGATCTGGCCACCGCCAGGAACGCTGCAGCCAAGCTTCCTTATTCATCCGAATTGAAGAAACCTGAGCTGGACATGCTGCCCATGGAAATGCAGGGCGTGGATTATTATTTTCCCAAAGGCCAATCCCAACGCTATTTCCTGGTAGATAACGATATCGCCAGCTATTTCGAAATCCGCGGCAGCGTCAAATATTTGAAATGGCAGGGCAAGCTGGATTATTCCGCCAAGGCACCAGCAAACCAAAAGCTGTTCTTCCTGCCTGCGTTAAAAGCGGAGATCGGCAAGCAGCCGGATACGGGCAATTGGACCCTTGCCAAATTCGTATTCCGATACCCTTCCGGCGTCACCAGCTACCGCCTGCTCGATCGCGGCCAAGAATGGGGCGAAGGATACGTAGAGCTTGACAACCGGGCTCCCGGATATAAAGGCGAGATCGTGACGATCCCGGAGGAATAAGTCCATTATATCAACCGCCCTTAACGGCCTGCGTTGACATCCGGCATTGACAGTAAAGGCTCAGAGCCATCGGCTCGAGCCTTTTTGGCATATTCACTGCTTTAGGCGCCGCTTGTCCTCCTACATCGTTGGATAAGAGCAGCAATAATCCGTCACGGTGCGGATTTCCAGCTTGAAGCTTGAATTGCCCGGCACGTTAAAGGTCGCGGGCTCTTGAATCTCCAACCACTCTTGCTCCCCGGGCAGCAGAACACGCAAGTCGCCGGACAGGATTTCCATAATTTCAGGGCCGTCCGTGCCGAATTCATAGCTTCCCGGCAGCATGATGCCGAGCGTGACCTTTTCCCCATTCTCCAGCAGCACCGTGCGGCTGGTTACCTTCCCCTCATAGTACACGTTGGCTGCTTTCGTGACGGTCGCATTCTTGAATTGAGACATCGACAACTCTCCTCCTCCAAAATAGGTATGGCTTGATATATGGACGGCACCCGCATGATACGGGTGCCGGAAAATCAATATGGAGTTAAATCAGGGTCTTGTTACAGCAAACCTTTTACGCGGCTAACCACGTTCTCAACGGTAAATCCGTACTCGGCAATGACGCGGTCGCCAGGAGCGGAAGCGCCAAACGTGTTGATGCCGAGAATGTCGCCTTTGTCGCCAACGTAACGCTCCCATCCGAACGGATGAGCCATTTCAATGGCAAGACGGGCTTTAACGTCAGGAAGCAGCACGGAATCTTTGTAAGCCTGATCCTGGCTGTCGAACAGATCCCAGCTCGGCATGCTGATGACGCGTACAGCAATGCCTTCTTCGGCCAATGCCGCTTGTGCTTTAACGGCAAGCTGAACCTCGGAACCCGTTGCAATGATTTGAGCCTGCACGTTTCCATCCTTCGCGTCGGAAACAACATAAGCTCCGCGTTTGATGCCTTCACGCGCATGGTCCGCCGTGCCTGCGAGGATCGGCAGATTTTGACGAGTCANCACCAAGGCTACCGGACGGTCCGTGTTCTCCACCGCATAAGCCCATGCAGCGGAAGTCTCATTCGCATCTGCCGGACGGATAACGGTCACGCCTGGAATAATGCGCAGGGAAGCCAATTGCTCGATCGGCTCATGCGTAGGGCCGTCTTCGCCGACAGCGATGCTGTCGTGTGTCAGCACATACGTAACCGGCAGCTTCATGATCGCAGCCAGACGAATGGCCGGACGCAGATAATCGGTAAATACGAAGAACGTACCGCCGAAAATTTTCAATCCGCCATGGAGAGCGATGCCGTTCATCGCGCCAGCCATCGCAAATTCGCGAACGCCATAATACACGTTGCGGCCTTCATAGCTCTCCGCGGTGAAAGATGCCAGGTCGTTCAGGTGAGTCATGGTNGAGCTTTCCAGGTCAGCCGATCCGCCAAGCAGCTGCGGTACGCCTGCCGTCAAACCGTTCAGCGCTTTACCGGAAGCCACCCGAGTGGAAACCGCTTTGTCGTCCGCGCTGTATTTCGGAAGGTCTTTGTCCCATCCTTCAGCCAATTCGCCGGATTCGCCGCGCTCGAATTGCGCAGCCAGCTCCGGATAAGCCTCTTTGTATTTCGCGAACTGATCCACCCACGCTTGATACGCAGCAATGCCGCGTTCTTTCACTTTGCCGAAATGCTCGCGCACTTCCTCCGGCACGTAGAAGTCCTCTTCATATACCCATTTATAGAATTCCTTGGTCAGCTTCGCTTCGTCGGCTCCGAGCGGAGAACCGTGCGTACCGCCATGGCCGCCTTTACCTTGTTTGTTCGGGCTGCCGTAACCGATGACCGTCTTCACTTCGATCAGCGTCGGGCGGTTCGAATCGCCTTTCGCTTCCTCGATCGCTTTCTCGATCGCAGGCAGATCGTTGCCGTCTTCTACGCGCAGCACTTGCCAGCCGTATGCTTCAAAACGCTTCGCCACGTTCTCGGAGAAGGCCAGGTTCAGCTCGCCGTCAAGGGAGATATCATTGGAATCGTACAACATGATCAATTTGCCNAGCTTCAGGTGACCTGCCAGCGAAGCCGCCTCGGAAGCCACGCCCTCCATCATGTCGCCGTCGCCNCAAATCGCGTACGTATAGTGATCGACCACGTTGAAGCCGTCTTTATTGTAAGTCGCACCCAAGTGAGCCTCGGCCATTGCCATACCTACAGCCATGGCCACGCCTTGTCCGAGCGGACCTGTCGTTGCATCAACGCCGGCCGTGTGGCCGAATTCCGGGTGCCCCGGTGTTTTGCTTCCCCATTGACGGAACTGTTTCAGGTCCTCAATGGACAAGTCATAGCCGCTCAGGTGGAGCAGACTGTAGAGCAGCATGGAGCCATGTCCTGCAGACAAGACGAAACGGTCGCGGTTAATCCACGCCGGCTGGTCCGGGTTATGATTCATCGTCTTCGCGAACAGCTGGTAGCCCATAGGCGCGGATCCCATCGGCATGCCCGGATGACCGGAGTTGGCTTTTTCGATCGCGTCGATCGCCAATGTCCGGATCGTTGCGATGGACAGGTTGTCGATCGTTTGGTTATGTTCAGTTGTCATGATTCGTCCTCCTCAAATCTTTTCCATAGTAAGCTTCGAAAATGAAGGCTTCTTACGTCCCTCCANCCCCGATTCGCTTGGTATCAGAGCAGTTAGGAATGTTGAGAATATCATTTTGACTCTTATTGTATCACCACACGTCTTTCATTTCCATAACGTAATTGTCAATGTTGTGTAAAAGTCGTCAGGACTGCCGACATCCCTCTTGCATTATTTCCCTTAATAGTCCGGTTATAACCGGATTCGACATCCGTCAAACGATTTTCGGGACATCGGTGGCATGGAAAAAGTTACTGCATTGGAGCAAAGAAAAAGCTTCGGCCTAAGCTGCACATCGACAGCCGGACCGAAGCTTGCGGCGGCACATCAGCGCGTGCCGCGTTTTTTGGCTTTGAGGAGGCGATCCATGGAGGAGCCTCCTTCCGGAGCCGGCNCGGTCTCCCCGGGCCGGCCGTTGCCGTCCCCCTGCGCCTTCGGCGGCGGGGGTGGCGGCGTGGGCGCGCTTCCCTTGNGCGCGCCCTGGCTTGCGGCCGGCTTCGCCTGCGCCGGCCGCTCCTCCCGCAGCGGGGCATTCGCCCGCTGCGAATCGCGCGCCTCCGGCGGGGCCTTGCGGCCTGCCGGAGCTGCGCTAGGTGCCGGGGCGGAGCTCCCGCCCCCGGCAACGTGGCCCGCGCCGCTGCGCTCGCGCGCGGGCGGGGCCTGCGGCGGCGGCTTCGCGGAGCTGCCGCCGTAGAACTGGGCGGCGCGGGCTTTGCGCGCCGCCAGCCGCTCGAGGCCGGCGTCAGGCGCNGCCTCGCCGGCAGGGGCCGGCCGCCTGCGGAGCAGGGCGGCCAGCCTAGCGCCNATGGCGCCCCATGGCAGAGCCAGGCGCCGCACGGCGATGTCGGCGACCCACAGCAGCAGGGCCGCCGCCAGCAGCGGGTAGCTCCAATCATGGAGCTGCATCCGCGAGGTCGCCTCCCGGTCGAACACTTCGGCCGGNTCATCCCAGGATAACACGCGGCCCCCGGTCGCTTCGGCCAGCCGTTTCATCGCTTCCTCGCCGCTGCCGGAAGATAGCCGGTATTCCGGCGAATACGGCACAACGAANCCGGTGCCCGGCGCAGCTTGCAGCGGCTCTTCCCCGCTCGCATCCTCAAGGGACATGAGGAAGGCTCCCGGCTTGGAGACGTTGACGAGTCCGGTATAACGGCCGGGCGCCTCCTGAATGAGCTCCACCGTCTGCTCGCCGGCCTCGTCATCCCCGATCACCGCATTCAGTTTCTCCGGCGNATTCTCGCCATTGGCGATGACCTGCAGCTTCACCTGGTTGCCGGCCGTCTCGGTAGTGACTTCATAGGGCGACGACGTAAACTGCGGGAACGTCCACTTCACGATTTCGGTCAACGTATCGGCGAACCCGGACCACGACACCCACTCCTTGGACCACTTCCCGCTTAAATCGCTCGTCCATGCCACCGTCCGGCCGGATCCGTACTGCCATCGCGACAGGATCGGGTCCGGCTCCGGACTGGACAGAACCGTCTGGGCGGAAGACTTCGGCGTTGCCGCGACATAACCATACAGCCCCGGAACGCCCTGCTGGAACAAACTCGCCCAATCGCCCGGGTTCTGAACGGCCGGGACAAAGGGTTTATCCACGATATAGGATTTGGCCAGCATCACGGCCTCCCGGCTGAANACCGCCGGCAGCGTGGTTTCATCCTCAACGAAATAATANCGGCCCTTGGCCGCATCCGCCAAGGATTGNAGCAGGTTGGTGTCCGCATCCATCCCGACCGCCACGGAAGACATCGTGATTTTGTTCTCCACCATCGTATCGGTCAGATCCTGATATCCGGAATTCATCGCGGACTGACCGTCGGTCATGAGAATGATATGCTTGCGCTGNGCGTCAATCTTCAGCATTTCCTCCAGCGCCGAGGAAACGGCAGGATAGATATTGGTCCCTCCGGCGCTCGGAATCGACTGGATGCTGCTAAGCACCTCTTCCTTATCACCGAGCTTCTGCGGCGGTACGACCCACCACGGCTGATCGTCAAAGGCGACGACGCCGACCGTGTCTTTGGCTCTCATCAGCTCCACCGTGCGCATGGCCGATTCTTTGGCCAATTCGATCTTGTTTCCTTCCATGCTGCCCGAACGGTCGATGACCAGTATGAGGCCAAGCGATGGAATCTCACGCTTGCCTTCCAGCTCCATCGAGACCGGCAGCGCCTTTTCGATCGGGGTTTTAAAATATCCGCCCATCCCGAAGCTGTCCTCGCCGCCCGCCATCATAAACCCGATGCCAAAGCTACGGACAGCCTGCTCGATCAGCTCCATCTGTTTGCCGCCGACGTCACTGCCGGAAACGTTATTAAAGATGATGCTGTCGTACACGGCATACTTGGCCGCTTCCAGCGGGAGCAGCTCCGGCCGAATCACTTCGGTGCCGATCATGCCGGACTCGAGCGCTGCCGTGATATTGCCCGACGTGCCCGGGGTTCCCTCCACGATCAGCACGTTCGGCGGACCCTCCACCCGGGTAAAATCGAATGCCGCATTATTGGCCGAGGCTTCATCCCCGTCCATGAAGATTTCGGCACGGTAACGGTGGAGTCCCGGGTTCTTGGCCAGGCCCTTCACGGCGTACCGGTTCTCGCCTGGAGTTACATCCACGCGTTCCCGGCCGATCTCGCGGTTATCCTCGTAAATGCGCAGCTCGCCTGAGGTCTTGAATGTGCTGCGAACCATGACCTCCACATAGAACGACTCCGCCTGATACAGCTTNTCCGGAACCTTCAGCTCCTCCACGGCAGCATCCTGGACGGCCTGCTTCGGAGTCGGAAGCACGTCAACGGCTATCCCCCGATCCTTCAGCAGCCTTCCTGCCGCCGCCATGCTGCCCACATTCTCCTCCCCGTCGGAGATCAACACGATTCGGGAATCGCTCCTGCCCTCGAACAGGCTGCCGGCCAGCTGAAGACCGGATTCCAGCCCGGTAAACCGCTGCTCCAGGAGCGCGTTCAAGGAAGCGCCCGCATTCTCCGCAGGGGATAGACGCCGTTCCACGGCGCCTTCAAGACCCGTAGAAACAACGGCGGTGCCATCCTTCTCGCCTTTTGCCGCAAGGGAATCGTTGATCCAGCTCGTGATCCGGGCCGAATCCCCCATGCTGTCGGAACGGTCAGCCAGATACACGACCTGTTTATCCCTGAGAACGGTAAAGCCGTGCAAACCCGAAATCATAAGGATTAATAATAAAATGACGCAGGTTCTAAAGAATAAGGCCAGTTTTTTGCGAAAACCGCTTAATCGGAAATCCGATTTGTAGGCATAGTAGAGAAATAAACCTGCCGGAATCAGCAGCAGCAACAACCATGGTTGGCTAAATTGAACGCCCACGCTGGTACACCCCCCATTCCGCTGCGATCACAGCCAGTGCCAAAGCGGCCAGCCATGGCATTAACGAGCCGGCACGGTTCGTCGTTTCGTTACTCCCGGAAGTGCCGGAACCATCTCCCGCTTCAGACTCACCCGCGTTCGTTGCCGCTTGACTTACCGCCGGGCCCTGATCGTTGCTCCAATCCGCCTCGTACGGGTCTGCAGTTACAGCAAGCCAATAATTAAGCTTCTCGCCCGCTTCATTCTGCTGTTCAAAAGCGTACAGCCCCGGATATTCCGGCACAAGCTGTACCGGCGATATCCCTTGCTCATTCCGGAAGGCTTCCGCGGCAGGGAGGCCGTCAGCCATAGCAAGACCGCTCTTAGGGATCCATTTGGCTGCTACCGTATCCGCTGCAATCGGAATATCCGCTTGCGCGCCGGCCATATATCGGCCAAGCCCGCTTCCCTTGCCTGAGGTCATCCACTCCAGCGCATTGCTGACCATAACCGGAAATTCAGGGGATAACGGAAGGTCGCTATCCTGAAGCAGGAAATTGAAGGATAATCGCGACCGCCCGTTTTCGCTTCCCGCATAGACGATCGGTTGATCCCCCAGCTTGATGACGGGTTCCCCCCATGCAGGGGCCTGATCCACCAGCGTACCAAAATAGACCCCGGACAAGGTGACATAGGCAGTCACCGGATGCTTGGCTAGCACGGCGCGTCCTCCTTGGTTGCCGACTTTGGCACCTTCTCCGCCAATCGTCCATAACGGAGTCTTGGCGGTCAGATCCGCCCACTTCCCTTGCCGGAACCCTTCCGGCACGTTCCCGTCAATGACAAGCAGATCAAATTCGCCTTCAGGCACGGGCGGCACATCCGCAGCTGCGCTGCCCTTACCCGCCTCCTTATCCGCACTGCCGTTATCCTCGGCGGTTTTAGCTTTGGACTCGTCCAAAGCTACCCGGGTGACTTCGGCACCGCTCAGCTGAAGCGCCTTCTCCAAGAACAGATTGCCTGAAGTCAGCAGCAGGACGCGCGAAGATCCGTGACCCAAACCGAACGCAAAGGAATGATTGTCTGCCGCATACCCGTCATCCTGGGATAACTCAAGTCGGTACACTTCAGCAAACGGCAGATCGGAAAAGGATTCGGTTAATCTCTTACCCGGCTCCAATTCAAGCATCCTGCTGGTCAGCAGCTGTTCATCTCCGTAAAGATTCACTTCGGCCGATACGGATGCCTCGGCATTCGTGCTGAGGACAGCCACCGCCGCATAAGATGAATCCGCATTGCCTTTTGGTGAAATGCCGAATTGATCAATCGACACGTTATGCGGAAGATCGCCCTGCACCTTCTCAACGGAAACCGGAACCTGAAACGCTATGGGGGCCGTGTCCGGCTTCCAGTAGCTGTCCGTAAAAATAACGACCTCTGCATCATGCTCTTCCCGCGTCAGCGCCGAAGCGAGCGATAAGGTTTCCCTGTAGGACGCCTGTCCGTAATAGGGACGTAAATCATCCACGGCCTTATCGATGGCGGTACGGTCGCTTTCATGGGATACAAGCGTCATGGGACTTGCTCCTACGGACAGCAGGGTGATCTCGCTCCGTCTCCCTCGGTCCTTCACATATTCCTTAATTCGTTGCTGCATCCATTCCAGCCTGGTTGCGGCTCCGCCTTCAGCGGACGGCTGCATCTGCGCGCTCATGCTGCCCGAGGTATCGGCAACGATGACCACATGGGCGCTGCCTCCGCCGGACACCTGCATAAAGGGCTGCATCAGTGCGAAGACCATCAATGCCGCAGCAAGCAGCTGGAGCCACAGCAGAAGCCGATTCTGCAGCTTCTGCCACGGCCTGTTGGCCTCCAGGTTCCGGAGCACCCGCTCCCACAGCAAGTGGCTGGGAACGGTTGTATCCACATATTTCCGCTTGAACATATACATGAGCACGATGGCCGGCAGCGTTAAACCGAACCATAGACTCAGCCAAGATTGAATCCCCAACGTGTCCCCTCCTTACTCCCATGGACCCTGACTAACGAGACATGCCTGTATTTCCCCGAGCATCGGATGAAGGCTTATCCATTTCTTCCTATTTTTCGAACCAGTTTTCAGCTTGTTCGTTTCTTGCGATCGCAGACAGGTCCTGGTGAAGCCTGCTAAGCAATCGNTNGTGCATCATCTGTGTTATCCTGTCGCCAAACCTCCGAAAGCACAAGGAATCCGGCAAATGCATGGACAGCGCCTCTACAGGAGTCCCGCTCTATCCAGTAACCAGACCAGCTCCCGCAAGCACCCCGAACATCGCGTCCGTAAGCGGCATATCCGCCGGAATGAGCACGTAAGACATGCCCCGTTCCGCGCATACGCGGGACAGCATCGTCCGGTATCGCTCCAGCTCCTCCTTGTAAGCATCCAGCACTTTGCCCGTCAGCGCCACTTCCTTGCCGCTCATCGTTTCGCTGTCCACCAGCCGCAGATCGCCGGATAATTTAGGCTCCAGCTCCTCCCGCGACAATACATGCACCAGCACCACTTCCTGTCCGGTACCGGACAAAAGGGAAAGCGACCTGAACAATTCCTCCTCGCCGCCCTCCAGCCAAAAATCGGAGAACACCCAGGTCATTCCCGGCTGCCGGGGCAGTGCGCCAGGAACCGCAAGCGCTGCGCCCAAACTGCCCTCGCCTCCCGTTTCTGCCCCTTGCAGGAACGAAAACAGGCGATGGGCCGAGCCCTTTCCTCTCATGATCGGAAGACGGGCGTTAATCGAACGGCTGTAACAGGCAACCTGCAGCCTGTCGTAAGACGACAACGCCATGTAGCCGATGCTTGCGGCGAGTTGACGCGCTAGCAGCCATTTAGGGCTGCCCTTCGTTCCCGCCGGATCGGCGGTGCTTGGTTCCGTAGGGGATGACATGACGGCCCCCATCGATGCGGAGCAATCCACGAACAGGCTCACGGTCAGCTCCTGTTCGTCCATGAATTGACGAACGAAGGCTTTTCCCGTACGGGAATAGACGCCCCAGTCAAACCTGCGGACATCATCCCCGGGCGAATACACGCGGTAATCGGCGAATTCGAGGGACGAGCCGAGCCGGCGGGATCGCCTCTTTCCCTGCAGCGTTCCGGCGACCCGTCGTTTGGCATCCAGGCTCAAGCGCTCCAGACGGGGGAGCCATTCCGGAGGAAGCAGGTGCGCGCCCCCGCTCACGCGGATGCCTCCAGCGCTTGCAGAACCTCCCGAATGACATGGTCCGTGGTAATGCCGAGCGCCTGCCCCTCAAAATTCAGGAACAAGCGATGGCGCAGCGCTGATAAAGCCACGGCGCGAATATCGCCCGTGGATACATGCATCCGNCCGCTGCACAAGGCCCGGACTTTGCTTACCGAGATAATGGACTGAATGCCGCGCGGTCCGGAACCGAATTGGACGTATTTACGGACAGCCTCCGGTGCAGCCGCCTCCTCCGGATGCGTCATCATCAGCAGACGAACCGCATAATCCAGAATCTCTTCGGCAACCAACACTTCCTTTGCCCCGCGCTGGATTTCCAGCAGCTCGTCCCCGGTCATTTGCCGTTCCACCTGGAATTCGTGTGAGGACGTCGTCCGCTTCACGATTTCCTTCAATTCGTCCGCGCTGGGATACGATACTTCGATCTTCAGCAGAAAGCGGTCAAGCTGGGCCTCCGGCAATGGATACGTCCCCTCGTTCTCCAAGGGATTTTGCGTGGCCAGAACGAAGAAAGGTTTTGGCAGCTGATGGGTTACGCCTCCCACGGTGACGGTCTTCTCCTGCATCGCCTCGAGCAAGGCGCTCTGGGTTTTGGGCGTGGCGCGGTTAATCTCATCGGCCAGCACGATGCTGCTGAACAGCGGACCCTTTTGAAAGGTCATCCCGGTGTCCCCATGCTGCCCGAACGACAGAATATTGGTGCCCGTTATATCGCTCGGCATCAAATCCGGCGTAAACTGGATGCGGGAAAAGGACAGGTCCAACGCCTCCGACACGGTGCGGACGAGCATCGTTTTGCCGAGACCNGGAATCCCTTCCAGGAGGGCATGNCCCCCCGCAAAGATACACCAAAGCATCTGCTCCACAACATCCTGCTGTCCGACAATCACCTTGCCGATATGTTCCCGCAGGCCTGATATTTTCTCCATCCATTCCTGTGGTCTCACTGCAATATCCGACATGGACGAAACCTCCATCTTCTTGGTAAAGTTCAAGTTCTCATTCTAGCTCTGGTGCTCGGCTCTTCGATCCCTACGGGTTCGGATTGATCTGTATGAAATATTCCTCAACCAACCCCTGCATCTGGTCCGGCAGCTGATTGCGGTCTAACGATTTGCGCGCCTCGGTCTCGTAATCGCGGTACACTTCCTCATAAGGCCTGGACATGCCCGGGACCGTCGGCGATACGCCGCCCTTCTGTATATCTCCGCCGCTTCCCTTGATCTCGCCGGAATCGTTCTGCACATTGCCGCTGCCCTTGTAATCCCTAGGGATGGTCACGAGCTCGCGGCCGCCTGAGCCAAGACCGGCTCCGCTGCCTGTGCCGCTTCCCGATCCGCCGCTGCCTCCCGATCCGGAACCTGCTCCTGAGCCCGAGCCGCTTCCCGATCCGGAGCCGCTGCCTGTGCCGGAGCCTTGACCTTGGCCTGCACCCGAGCCGCCTTCACCTGGGGCTCCCTCCGAGCCCTCTCCTTGTTCGCCTGAGCCTGCACCGGAGCCGGCCTGAGCCAACGCCTCGGCACTACCGCCGTTACTCCAGGCATCGGATACCGACATCCCTGCAGCCGCCATCTGATCGGCCAAGCTCAATCCTTGCGAAGCAAGGGAGGACGCCAGCGAGGACGCGGACTGCGACTGGCTGTCCGACGCGGCTTTGGCTTGCGCTGCTTTCGCCAGCTCCTCGGCAAGCTGCTGGAGCGCTTCTTCCAGCTCCTTCGGCAGCTTGCCCTCCTTCAGCGCATCGGCCGCTTTTTTGAGCTCCTGCTCCAGCTTGCCGTCTTCCATCTGCTTGGCAGCTTCCTCAGCCAGCTTTTTCAAAGCATCGGACAGCTCGTTCTTCTCTTCCTGGGACATCTTCTTCACCTGCTCGGTGAGTTTCTTCATTTCCTGCTTCAGCTCATCGGCCATGCCCTCGGCAAGCTTTTTCCCCACCTGGGACAGCGCCTTCTCCTGCTGCATTTGCTTAGCCAGCTCCGACAGCGCCTTCGCTTTTTCCTCCTGCTGTTTCGCCAGTTTCTCCAGCTCTTTCATGGCTTCTTCGAGCTTCTCCAGCGCTTGCTCAGGATGCTTCTCCTGCTCCAGCGCTTTTTTCAGGGCATCCAGCTTTTCCTGGAGCTTTTTTCGATCGGCAGGATCCAGCGTTTCCTTCTGGAGCTCCTCCGCCAGCTGTTCGGTTTTGGCTGCCTGCTCCTTCATCCAGCTCTGCGCCTCTTTGGCAGCTTCCACCTTCTTATCCATCGGGTTCGGGACGAACACCAGGATGAGTACGGCAGCAAGCGAAGCACCGCAGATCAGAAGCTGTTTTTTTCGGCTAGGGGAAGGCAGACGCTCCGGCAGCCGTTCCGCAAAACGCGCACCGTAACGCTCCGCCTGCTCGCGCTGCCATTTGGCGGCCAGCGATTCTTCCTCCTTGAACGACAGCGCCGTCACCATCATATCGCTTCGCTCCGCTCCATCCGGAACATGGTCCATCGCTAAAGCCGCTTCTTCGATCGGCACCCGATGCAGCCATCCCCATAACAAGCCTATGAAGCCTGCCCCCAAAGGAACGGCCACGGATGCGACGGGAAGCCGGGCTATAGGCACGAATCTCCCAAGCACCAGCAGCAGCAGCAGCGCGGCCAATCCTGCCATAAGCCCGTATAATGCATACGTGATGACGCGGAACCGCTGCAGCCGCCGTCTTGCGGCTTCGATAAAACGCATGATGTTGTCCATTGCTATCCCTCCTCACCGTACTTCTTGCATGATGTTACGCTTCGTTCCCCGCCGTTTCCGGCTCCTGCGGCAGCTGGGTTTCGTTCTTATCCTTGCGTTTGCGCCTTGCGACAGGACGGATATTCCGTACGGCAACCCACAGGGCAAGAACGATCACCACCGAATACACGATGAAAAATTCCAGCCACAATTCGATTGGAGCCTTGCTGTTCAGGCTTCCTCCCCGCAGCAAGAACGCGTCCTCCGAGAAAGACGGGTTGAACAAACTCATCATCGCCCCGGCCGGATTCAGGCCCAGCACATAACCGACCCAAGAATAGCTGCCCGGTACGATCGGCTGCCCGCTTTGATACATATTCCGCTGTTCGATTCCCATGAAGAACAAGTACAGCAGGCCCGTAACAAGGAAGATGATCAGTCCGGCCCCGTAGGTGACGATTATCGCGACGATGGTTCTTTTGAATAACGTGGAGAACATTACGCCGAGCGAACCGAGCAGCAGCATCACGAATAAATAAAAAGCAAACACGGAAACGAGCTGCTTCGGCGAAATCCCGCCATACAGGAACACAATGCTGTAGATCGGCAGCGTAGCCAGCACGATCAGCGTCATGAAGCTGAGTGCCGATACCAGCTTGCTCAGCACGATCGTAGCCGAGCTCTGCTGCGTCGTCAGCAGCATGCTCAGCGTTTGCTTCTCCCGCTCGCTGCTGATGACGCCCGCCGTAAGCGCAGGGGCCATGAACGCGATAAGGACAAGCTGGGCGAAACTCAGGACATAGAACATCATCTGGCTCATCTGCGGATCGAATCGCTGAGACCCCTGCTGTCCCAAATATAAGAAGAGATAAATGAAGCCCATGGCTATGGCGCCTAGCGCCAATACATAAAACAACACCGACAGCATGGAACGCGTAGAACGCATCCGCAGCCGGAATTCCTTGTCGATGACCGGATTGATCAGCTTTCTGCTCCAATTCATTCGCGGGGCCCTCCTTTGGTAATTTCGAGGAATACATCCTCCAGATTGCTCTGCGCTTCCTGAAACGAGACAATCGGAATTTCCCAGGAAACCACCTGCCGAAGCAGGGCGCTTTGCTGCGCATCATCCCCGCCGTAATGAACATGGACGCCGGTGTTATCCGTTAATACCGACGTGACGAACGGTTCGTCACGCAGTTTCTCGGCCAGCTCCTCTTCACGCTCCAGCGTGCGGATATGAATGACTTTTTTCACGCGAAGGCGGCTCTGAATATCGGCTACCTTGCCTTGGGCAACCATCTCGCCATGCTCGATTACCCCGATCTCATCCACCATCTCGGCCAGCTCAGGCAAAATATGCGATGAAATGATGATGGTCTTGCCCATGAGCTTCAGTTCCTTCAATATTTCGCGCATTTCGATCCGCGCCCGCGGATCCAGCCCCGAGGCCGGCTCATCCAGGATCAATACCTCCGGATCATGCACCAGGCACCGGGCCANGCATAAACGCTGCTTCATCCCCCGCGAGAGACTGTCGACGTACGTATCCGCCTTGTCGCTCAGNTTGACGAGCTCCAGCAGCTGCGGAATGAGCTGCTCCCGCTCGGCGCGCGGGATGCCGTAACTTGCCCCGTAGAAATGCAGATATTCTGTAGACTTCAGCTGATCGTACACGCCGAAGAAATCGGGCATATAACCGATCCGCTTGCGGACCTCTTTGGGATGCTGGGTCACGTCATAGCCGCCGACTTTGGCAACGCCCGAGGTAGGAAGCATCAGGGTAGCCAATATGGACATCGTCGTGGATTTGCCTGCTCCGTTAGGACCGACAAATCCGAATACCGTCCCTTTTTCGATATGAAGACTGATATCTTTCAGCGCATGGAACGCTCCGTATCTTTTGCTCAGATTTCTAATCTCGATCATTGAGTGGCCTCCCCCTTCACAGACAGCTCCGGCATCATAAAGTTGGTCTGATCCTTGGCAGTGATCATGAATCGGATGCGATTCCCCACGATATACTGCTCCGGATTCTGGTTAATGGTATGCACATTGTTCGCGTCTGTAACAGGCTCCCATTCGCTCTTCTTCGAGTTCCAGATCTCCATCGTGACGTTATTGTTGAATTTGGTGCCTTTGATGGACAACTCCGAATACTTCACTTGGCCTTCGGATATGAGCGGGAATTCGGCGATCAGATTGCCTTGTCCCATTTCAACCCCGTGCGGATAAACCCCGAACATCGGCGAATTNACCTGCGATATCTCCGGAGACAGGAAGCCGTAAGGAATGTTGATTTCCCCGTTCAGTCCCCAATNCATTTCCACCGGCTGTATCCAGAGATTGAGCTGATCACTCTCCACCTCGGCCCCTTTCAGCGTATAATTCGTCAAATGGTCTTTGCTCCATCCCAGAATGTAAGCATCCTTGTTGACCATTCCCTTCGAGTATCCGTAGTTGGACAAAATATCGCGCTCCCGCTGTTTCGGATCATTCTGCGAGTATGGGTACAGCATCCCGGACAAGTCACCGCCCGTAAATTTGATGATTTGTTTCGGATCCTGAGGAATGGCTGCCGCCTCGCCCTTCTTNATATCTCCCAGCTTATAGGCACTGCCTCCGANAACCAGCACCACCTCGGTCAAATCGTTAATGGTGTCATTGGTGATCTTACCGTTTAACCTCCCTTTGGCATCCAGCTTTAAATCCATGCCCAGACGCCCCATCTCCTCCGTACCCTGATGGTCCACCCATACCTTGGCCAACGACCATTGGGACATGTCCCGAAGCTCCAGCGTCGTGGACTCCTGCCCTACCCGGACAAAACTCTTGTTCTCGGCGGTTCCTCCAAACGTGTTCCGGGACTGCCCCGTTTTCAAATACGTATTCTCCCCAAACTCCAAGGCATAGTTCCCGCTTCGAGGCGTGAAAAATGCAGAAGCGGTCGATTTCACCGCATCTCCCTGGCCATTTAGTTCAATCAGATTGATGGTATGCGCGAGCTCGCGCGTCTTGTCCGACGAGCCGACCGCATAGACGGAAGCGCTCGCGATGACGGCAATGATCGGAATCAGGAACCACGCCCATTCCCGCTTGTCCGCCTTCTTCAATATATAGTAGAGCAGCGGCGCGACGACGACCGCATAAATAATGAGCATCCACAGCAGCAGCGTGAAGGAAGGCATCTTCAGCGACGGGAAATACTCCAGAACATAATTCAAATTGTCCATGAGCGAATTGTAATACATGCCATTCTGCGAATTCATCATCGGCAGGTTATTGCGCAGTACCGATGCCCACGCGTCCGGATGGCCTGCCCAAGAGCTTACCGGCTCCATCGCCAGATCGTAAGCGGCATATTGAACGCTACCCTGGCCATAAGCCTTCGAGGCAAACAAAGGTTGTCCGTCCGCGGCAATCCCGATTTGGGCGCCTTCCACCGCTTTCGCCGTAGAAATGGTAAATGGCCCATCCAGTTTCAGCGGTTTCCCGCCAAGCTTCTCCAGTTCATCCAGCGAGTTCACGGTCGCGGTGCCATTCGCAGCGACCGGCGATATGTCGGCAAACGGCGCCGCCGTTTTGGCATACCCCGCGCCCCCGGCCAGAACCAGGGTGCCGCCGCCATTGACCCAATCCGTAATCGCCTTTTGTTGAGGCTCAGACAACGTATCGGATGCATAATTGTTCATTACGATGACGTCCAGCCCGTTCAGCAGCATCGCATCCGTAGGAACGCTCGCGTCCTTAAGCGGGAACACGTTCACGCTGCTGCCCTTGCCGTTCAGGACGTTCATGAAATTCATCGTGTCTGGATCATCGGACAAGACGGCCATGAGCGCGCCTTGATACGGAGAAGCCTGCACGTAATTTTTGCCTGTGGCAAACGGAACCTGCTTCCCCTTCGTATAAGAACCTTCATAGAAAAGGATTTGGTTATTGTCTTTATTCAGTACGGCTCCCGGAATGCCGATCACGACTTCCTTCGGCGTATCCTTCGGCAGGTCCACCTGCTGAACATAAGAAGTCTGATATCCGAAGCCGTTGTAGTTCTGAATCTGTACGACCACATCGCCGGAAATATCCCGGTCGCTCGTTAAGGTGAGTTTGAGCGGATTCCATTTCTCATGTTTGATTTTGCCTTGGTAGCCCACCTCGGATTGAATACCAATCCTCGCCCCGTCGGCGTAAANGTTTCCTGCCGGAATCGACAGAGATAACGTTGCCACAATCAGCAGCGCCACCATCGGCAGCAGCATCCACGTTTTCTTTGTATAAAACGACAACTGATGATTCCCCTCTCCGCATATAAATTGCTGTTCTAAGACAAACGATGCATAGGTTTTAGAAGATGTATGTAAAGACTCTCTTCACAAGCTCAACTATATTGACGAGTCGAATTTATAAAAAGTTTGACGTTTACTTCCATAAAAAGCTCCAAGGAACCATTTTTTCNGCTTTTGGCAAGAAATTAGCGTTATTANTTAAGTCAAATANAAAATAAAATCCCGCTCCAAGAAGAGGAGCGGGATCAAGGGGTAATCCATTGCAGCGTTAAAGTGTCAGGCTGCTCCATTGTACTCTCTATGATGAATCGTCGGAATAACAGGGACTAGCTGAATACAACCGTTTTATTGTTATGGACCAGAATCCGATCCTCGACATGCCATTTGACGGCTCTTGCCAGCACCACGCGTTCGATGGTACGTCCGATGCGCTTNAGCTCATTGACGTCGTCCCGGTGGCTTACGCGCTGCACGTCCTGCTCGATAATCGGTCCGCCATCGAGCTCTTCNGTTACGTAGTGGGCGGTTGCCCCGATAATCTTGACGCCGCGGTTATATGCTTGCGCATATGGCTTGCCGCCGACGAAGGCCGGGAGGAAGGAATGGTGGATGTTGATAATCCGATTCCGGTAATGGTCGATAAAGGTTGGCGAAATAATCTGCATGTAACGCGCAAGGATGATCACGTCGATATCATCGCCGATCACGTCCAGCTGACGNTGCTCCGCTTGAGGCTTCGTATCCGCCGTAACCGGAATGTGGTGATACGGGATACCGAAGGATTCCACGTATTCCTTCATATCCAGATGGTTGCTGACCACCAATGCGATATCCGCATCCAGGTCGCCAGCCTGCCATTGCCATAACAGTTCTACAAGGCAGTGATCCTCTTTCGAAACAAAAATCGCCAGGCGTTTCTTGCGGGCGGCATGGTAGATATTCCATTCCATGCGGAATTGATCAGCTACTTCCCGGAAGGATTCCTCCAGCTGGGGAAGCTTCGTGTTCAAGTCCTCCAGATCGAACTCAACCCGCATAAAAAACATGCCGCCGGCCGGGTCCATCGTATATTGGTCAGACTGAACGATATTGGCGCCATGCTGGTACAGGAACTGGGATACTGCTGCCACGATTCCCGGTCCATCCGGACAGGAGATCAGCATGCGGGCACGATTAGGGTACTGACCTGCCGCAGGCGGCAGGTCCTTCTTGATGTGAATTTCCATGAGACTCGGTGATCCTCCTTTTAAATCTGCAATGAACATGAACGGCACCTCTCAAGAAAAACAATCCGCAGCATGCGGACGGTTTCTTGAGAATGCCTCCGTTTCTTACTAATATGCCATTTCTAATGAAACTTAGGATGTCAGGGAAACACCCGACAACCAAGCGATCAGGCGCTGATTGATCTGCTCCTCCGACAGGTCGGACAGCAGGCCNGCTGCCATGACCATATCGTACAGGCGCTCCATCGGTTCGCGCGGATCGGCCTTTTTGGCTTTGGCATCATTCTTCAGCAGCGTCCAGGTATCCAGTACAAATGAACGGGACTCGATGCCTTCCTTGGCAAAGAAAGCACCCAGCTCTTCCACTTGCTGCGTGAAAGCTGGACCGAAACGGCCTTCCACATCCCCGCGCAGAAGCGCAATCTCGATCTCGTACATCGGACGCTGGGTTTTTGGATCTTTACCGATCCACGGCGTTTCGAGAATGAACGGTCTGCCCTGGAGCTTCTCGTGATGAACCACTCTCTGAATGGCTTCATACCCGATCCATCCGGTTCCAATCGGCGTATGACGGTCTTTGCCCGCTCCGCGCGGGTTCTTGCTGTCGTTCACGTGGACGACCGTTAAACGGTCGAGTCCGATCAGCTTGTCGAACTGCTCCAGCACGCCGTCCAGATCATTCACGATATCATATCCCGCATCATGAATATGGCAAGTGTCCAGGCAAATGGCTAAACGGTCGTTGTACTTCACCTTATCAATAATGGAAGCAATTTCTTCAAAGCTGCGTCCCATTTCGGTACCTTTGCCGGCCATCGTCTCAAGCGCAATCTTCACTTCAGTCTCATCCGTACCGCCGAGCACTTCATTAAGACCTTCCGCAATTCGGTCGATGCCGTATTCCGCATCCTTGTCGGTATATGCGCCGGGATGGAGAACGATGTTCTTCACGCCGACNGCATGCGTACGNCGAATCTCCTCCTGCAGAAAGCTCACCGCCAGCTCAAACGTATTGGGTTTGTACGATCCGAGNTTGATAATGTACGGNGCGTGGACCACGATCTCTTCAATCCCGCTTTCCTGCATGGCGGCTTTGCCTTCTTCGATAAACATGGAGTCGATCGGCTTGCGGCGCGTATTTTGCGGAGCGCCGGTATATATCATGAACGAGCTTGAGCCGTAAGACGTGGCTTCAGCCGTCGCAGTCAGCAATCCCTTGTCCGAAAACGACACGTGGGAACCAATTTTCAACATGCTGCATCCCCCTTTTTTAACACACAATTACACCTATTTTAGCTTGTATATCGAAATAAATCTAGAAATGCGTTATAATTCTCATGAAAGTGTCATGTGACAATAATCATTGAGGTGATATACAGATGAAGAGCACAGGGGCCGTCATGGGCTATTTGCTTTCCAGTGCGCCGCCGTCATGGTTCATGAACTCCATTGCCTTCTGGGGATGGGTCATGCTCGGGCTGATGGGCATCGGCGGATTTTTCATGTTCCGCAAGTTTCTGAAAGTGCTTCCCAAGGCNGACGGCAANTCGAAGCTCGATTGGCAAAATTACTGGGTAGAGCGAAGCCGCCCGCTGTGGACGGATGAATCCAAAGCATTTCTGGACGAGCTGGTGCAGCCTGTTCCGGGACCGTTCCGGGATATCGCCAAACACTCCATTGCAGCCGAAATCGGCAAAATCGCCGTCGAATCCGGCGCAACCGAAGTCACCCGGGATCACTGTATCAAAGGTTACATCGTGGCTACGCCGAAGCGGGATTACAAATTCCTGATGAATTTCCTCCAGAAGAAGGAAATCGACTACAAGCCTTATCAGCATTTGATCAATAAGTAATATGTTCCGGCCCCCTTCTATAATTGTGAAGGGGGCTTTTGATGTATTTCTGTGTACCTTAACCTCTCAGTTTCCTCATATCATTTGTAACCTCCGTCTTTCATATAACCCCCATTAATAGTATTAGTTCTGAACAACTGAGTGATTTAGACAATCCCATACAGATTTATTATCCATTTTGAATTAGATAGTTTTTTGTCTCATCTTGCATAAACAAGTATGAAATATATTAAATAAAAGGGTAATTGTATTATCTATTCCATATAAAGTGCTTTCATGGTATATTATTACATATGAATCGTGTTACGATTTGAATATCCGGCCGGATTTCAAATAAATCACTTTTTATAGGAGGATTTAACCTTGTTTAAAAATAAGAAAATGATTAGTCTATTCTTATCCTTGATTTTGTTGTTTTCAGTTGTTGCCCCGGCATATGCTCAATCTGAAGAATGTGATTGTGAATCTACAGTTGTCTACACTAATGCCGAGAATGGAATGTCGGTTGTTGAAGTAAAAAATAATAATGACGGTAACACTCATTATGCTACAGTTTCTTCAACAATTAGTATAAATAGTGAGGATAATCTCGCTCTTCTAGCAAATAATAATGAATCTGTTGTTGTAGAAAGAACATATTTTCAATTTGAGAAAAATCTTGAAGAAGCTATAAAGAGTGCTAATTCTGCTCCCGTACTGGGGGAAATTGGGATTCAAAGTGGGTTTTGGAAAGGAAGTAAAATCGAAAAAATTTGGAGCGCAGTCAAGGGGTTTGGATATAAGGTTTATATAGCTGCCGGTGATGCAGGCTATATCATAGGGTTAGGAGTAGCTGCCGTCGGTGCATTATTTGGTATACTAGCAGCCAAAGCTATAATAACAGCAGGTTTTGCTGCTGCGATCACCGCAATTGTTACCGGTCTGATACTCACTGCTTATCAAGTAGTAAGAGATGAAGACATGTCCGTCACATTTGAAATGTACGAACGTGATCTGGTAAGATCTATAGTTTGTCTTACTGTTGGTGATGAAGTAGGAAAAACAACAGTAAAAAATATACTTATGCATTTCTTCTGGCCGCGTGACCTGCCAACAAAATGCTTCTAAGTTATGATGAAGACTAAGAATAAGGGAGTCAACTATGAAGGCACTACTACGTACTCTTCCGGTTCTCATTTTGATTATTCTAGCTATGGTTTGTATATTTTGGATTCCTAATTTATTTAAGAGCTGGGGCTTATCATCGAAAGGTATACTGTATGTTCAGCTAATCATTCTTGGGACATATTTGGTTGGTTATTTTACTTCTGAGATCACTTCATATTTAATTAAAAGATCAAACTAGATTGATTTATAAAGGGATCATCAATGCGGTGATCCCTTTTTCTAGTGCTGTGGTTTTTAACAAGATCCAGAATTCACCTATCACTCACCCTTCAATAAGATTAATATCTACTATCGGCTATAAACCTAAAGCGTCAAACACTGCCTGCTGCCATTCTTCTGTATGATATACTTACTAGAATTACTGGACAAACACGGTTTATCAGCCCAATAATTATTGGGATTTAACCCGCCAAAAGTTAATTGTAAGGTGATGTTTGGGTAATTTTCGATCATCATAGAATTTTTTGAACTCGGTAATCCAGTCTTCATACGGATTCGAATTGATTTTGATAATTTTAAGAATATAATCCGCAAAACCTTTGTACCTGTAGATACAATACTATCAGTCAACCTTCCATCTGACATTATGGAGCACAAGTTTACGTTCGCTTTTATAGAAACAAAACTCACCCAATACGCTCTAGTTGAAACAATAAAAACCAAAGCCCTCCCCAAATATCAGGAAACACCTCGGATTTATTCTATAACTGTCCCCTGCGCAGGGTAAACGACCATTTGGCAATAATAAAGGCATTCCCCTCCATCAGAGGGTATTCTTTATTCGGCACCATGGACTCTCCCTTAAATACCATACCATTTCTCGAACCCAGATAGGTTTCACACACTACTGATAGCTATAAAGATTTCTTACTGGCTGTAAAGAACAAAGGACTTACCATTAAGCAGCCTACAATCCCGCTCAATGGCGGTGTCACCGCAAAATTCTTGGCTCCCGTTAATGGATATGGCAACGATTTGAATGAATGGAGCGCCGTTTTAAAGTTGCAATACAAGAATAACTCTTTCCTTTTTGCTGGAGACGCTGAAATCAAATCGGAAACAGATATGCTTAAAAACAAGGCTTCATTAGAAGCTGACGTTCTTAAAGTGGGTCATCATGGGTCAAGTACATCTTCAAGCAAGAAATTTATCGACGCAGTAAAACCAAAGTATGCAATCCTTAGTATAGGAAAGAATAGTTACGGCTATCAGTAACGGCTCTACGATAACTTCTACTCAAATAAAAAAGGAATAATTGATCGTTTTGAAGGAAATTTTGCCGTTGTGGAATTTGAAGATAGAACTGAAGATATTCCGAAAGAGATCCTTTCTGAGGATTGTAGGGTAGGCGATGTAACTCCTTTATCGATCGTGCACTTCTCCTTGTGCGTACGATGCGTGGTTCGGGGCATGCTTGGATGGCTGTCGACCATCAAAATTACAGTTGATAAGGCTGCGACCGTGAAACGTAAAGAAGAAATTGATGATCTAATGAATGAATTATTTGAAGACTAGTAGAAACAAGCCACTATGACTAAAATAGGGCTTGTTTTTTGTTGAATCTATCTGTCAACTAATTTCTTTAACTCGCTTCAGTTGCTCTACCTCGTGTCTTGCTAAAAACCTATGTCCCTCTTTAGAAGTCTGCAACCTCTCGACTGTAGCTCCAGTAATTTTGACCTTTTCAACCAATCCAAATGCCATAAGGTGAGGAATTACATTCCGAATAACAAATGCTCCTTCAGTCCCCTTCTCGGCTCTAGTTGTAAATCCTGTTGCCAAAGCATTACGAATTCCCAGAAAAAAAGATAACATAGTATCGTAGTCAGAAAAGTTAGGGAATTTTTCAGGCGCTTTTATTGGCATTGCGCTTAAAACACTTATTAGTTCTTCATAAGAATGATTCCCAATAAGGTCGTTGCCTTCTATTTTCTTTTTCAATTTAGTAATTTCATCTTTTAAACTATCGATATTCTTTAGTAACTTGGTGTTTTCTAGTAATATCTTTTCAATATTAGAAACACTATCAGCTTTGATCCAACCTGATAAGGTCGTGTCACTCTCATATTCTTTTAGTGACTCCATCACAACTAACTTTATATCCTTAATGCCCTCATAAAATTTTGATATATTGCTAAGCACTTCTTTCTTAAATTCTTGATACTTAAAATAATTTACTCTTTCAAGAAAATCAGGATTCTCTTTGGCTTTTTCATGTAGTTTATTATCGTTGATCACTATAGCGAACCTTCGTTTACCCATTTCCCCTGCGTAATCGTATTCCCAATGAGTGTAACTCTTCCCGGTCTCAGGGTCGATACTGCCATATCTTCCACCTAGAATTAACATATATCCGTCGAAAGATTCGTTTTACTATATATATCTAAATTGATAAGGAGTTACCTCCCATTTATTGGTTATGTGTAAAGAATGACGTGGACTCTTGCCTTGAAGGTCTTCAAAACCATAAGGCAACAATAATGTCTCGATTGCCCTTTTACGTCTAACGTCTTCGTTAAGTCTCCAAGCTATAATAAAGGTGACTCTTGTCGCGTCTACTTTTACAATGTGCGCGTCATTAAAAGATTCATAATACTGATCTTTAAATTAAAGCTCCTCGGGCTTGGTACACATAACGCATACATATTACAATATCAACTCCACCGTAATTATTACAATTTAGATAATTGGTTAAGTCATAATTGTCATCCGTTTTTAGAGAATTAGCTTTACTTGGATTAGCATAATCACACCAACAACCTCTTTATCACTATCCCAGATTCGCGTCAATCTGTATCTATACTTATTGTTGTCAAAGGCTAATTTATATTCAGGTTAACTTACATCTATATTTTCTATTGTATTTAAGTCTAATTTCATTATCTTCACTACATTTTCTAACAGCATCTCTGCCTCATGTGCACCTCCACAGTACTCTGGCGAGATAGCTATCGTTATTAAGTCCCAAGGATATAAGTTTAACAATTCTTCAGTAAGCTCCCTCACCTCATGTAGGGGTCTAAGGTCTGGGTTCATGTTGTAATCATCCGAAAAATTAAATACATCAATATCCAGGTCAAGAATAGCAGATCTGCCTAATACCATATCTGAAAAGCTCTTACTATTATATCTCTGGAGGAATTCCTCTATTGTGGTGTACCTTTGATATTTGTGTTGAAAATTTAATGGGAGTTTAGATAAGATTAATTTACTCTCAGCACTATCACTTTTCTTTAGTTCTTCTAGCATTTGCATATCTTTTCTGTCTCGAGAGACAAAAATGATCTCTCCAATAGTCTCACGAGCAAGCGAAGGCCAAATAAAATTATCATATTTCATGTAAGTACGATCTGGTGTTTCTCTCGATAAATAATCGAACCCTTTACTAAGTTCGAATATCTGTTCTTTGTTGCCAGCCTCCATTAGCCCCTCCAACAATAATCCGTCTATGGCATCGTCTAGGTGAGAATCAACATGAACAAGCAAAGAATTTTGTTTAATCTGGCCTTCTAACCTTGCTAATTCCCATGCTCCAAAAGCCCAATTATGATCTCGCATTATTGTTATTCGCTTATCATTCGTTTGAACTCTCCAATGAACGTTTTGCTCCCATTCTCTTCTCATATAAGTCTCCTCTCATAAGTGCAATTTTAATTTGCCGTTTACCCTTTTGTATCAAGTAATTCGCCTTTAAATTATTTATGAAAGACTCATTTGATTAACTAATTAGAATTCTCCATCATTTCAGTGTAAATAAAGTTAAAGCAATAGATACAATTATCCCTACTATCGCAAGCGTGGTCCCTAGTCTGAAATTCTTTTTTTCTTGTCTCTTCTCTTCTACAAGCGACTTTACGTAGTTTATAAAATACTCATAAATAACATTCGAATTGATTGAATATATCAAATCATTGTAATTAATATTCTTGAAATTTGGCAAACTAGTACTCGTAATTTGATTTCGTAATTCCATTAATATCTTTTGACTTAATGCCTCATTTATTAATTTGTTTTCAACTAGTTCTTTAAACTCATTTTTAAATTCTTTGCCTTGGGTTTTGACTGCCTCAGAAAACTCCCCTGTTATATATTCCTCAACACTTTTATATGGTTCTCTGTCATTTTCATAATAATATTTTTTTAAAGCTGTATTAGCAAAATTTATTCGGGGCCAAACATCCTCTTTAAGCAGAATGCTTTTTAGGCCTATTAACTCAAGTCTTAAATTCTAAAGTGTGTGGTATAATTCCATGAACTGAATTATATTATCGTCACGGGTATTGTATATGCCATTTACCAACTCTTCGACCTCTTTAATGTTTGCCGGATCGACATATCTAAGTATCAATTTCTCAAACCTCTTTTCGTTTAGTTTTATGAAAAAATTGTTTAACTGTATTAATTTAGATTGTTTCTACTAGTCCCCAAATCTTTGGAAAATTAGCCATGGTAAAAATATCAGCTTGTGCTTAAATGAAATTAAATTACTGATCAACCTCCATTAGAGGATATTCTTTATATGGCACACCATGGACTCCCCTTTAACACCGTACCGTTTCTCGAACCCAGATCCTTCAGGACGTACCTCCGTTTACACTACGAAAGCTCGAGCCCGTGAAGTCCCTACGCCCTGAATATAGAGGAGATCTTAGCCAGTTAAATTAAATAGATACACCATTATCCCTACAAGCAAAGGTCCTATCACTAAAAACCCGAATATCAGGGCAATAACTTTTAGAGTTCCTGATATTCCTTTTGACGAGTTCAAGGTGTCTAGTTTATTATTGATTTCTTTTAGCTCTTTCAATATTTCTCTATTTAGATCTTCAGACACATCAAAGTCCTCCTTATACACATGAATCAAAAAACACAAGATGTTTTTAATAAATCGTTAACATATACAAAGCTAGTCATGTATAGTTAATCGGTACATTTTACCATAATCATCATACCAGATGTTTTTTATGGATCTAGTAAAAATAAAAAACCAAAGGCCCCTCTAAAAATTAGGGTACACCTTTGGTTTTCTGAAATAATCCGAATTCCCTCTAAGCTTCATAGAATAATAGCTTCGCAAATCTTACTTCTACTATAATAATCCCGTACTAATATAACCCCCTGCGCAGGGTAAACGTCCATCCGGCAATAATAAAGGCATCCCCTTCCATCAGAGGGTATTCTTTATAAGGCACCATGGACTCCCCCTTCAACATCGTACCGTTTCTGGAACCCAGATCCTTCAAGACGTATCCACCGCTTTCGCGCGAGAGCTCGACATGTGCACGTGAAGTCCCCACACCTTCAGCTACAAATTGGGCGACGTCGGGAGATCGGCCGATGATGAAATGAGGCTGATGCAGTTCAATTCGCTGCGGGACGGCTGCATTCGGTTCGTTAAGCTCAAGATAGTCCCTGGCCGAATGTTGCCCGGACGGACGAACGGCGGTNTCNGGACTTAACAGCACGGTAGCTCCCCCACCACCAGAGGACGAAAGCACCTCCGTCCGTTGGGACAGCTGNGCATAATAATCCCCTTCTTCCCTATAAGAATCTCCTGCCCCGGCGTTAGGCGAACGCGAAAAAGCCTGGTCCCGCAAAGACTGTGCAGAAGATCCCGCCGGAGGGTGATCCCGCTCAATGTTAAATGGAGATTTAGGAAACTGCCATCTCCAATGCTCATTCCCCTCACCAAGCTCTGCTTCTGATGCTTTCCCTGAGTCCGCTGCCTGTTTTCCCGTAAGAAGACCTGATAAGGGATCAGCCTCAAAACGCGGGACGGACTTCCACTTGGCATGCTCCTGCGGATTTAGCTCTGTAGATTCAAACACGGGCAATGAACCGGACCAATCCTCCGCTCGCCGTGAGTGCAGCCGGAGTTTGCCCGTGTAGCCGAGCCAAGCGATCACGGCGAGCAGAATCGTAATCCCTACCGATAGCCCCAGCATCAGCGGACCCGGTTGATTCATGTACAACATTCTCCATGCTCCCGCTGCGGCGAGCAAACATCCTAGCAAAATATAGGTCCGAACCGGCGAAGATTTGCCATGCTCCGCTTCATCAAGACTTGAATCATCTGTGCCAGGTGACCACGCGGGAAGACCTGATGGGGGGCGACCGGCGTGAGAATTACCCTCTTCGTTTCGCCCGCTTTTCCCAAACATCTCGTTGGTACGTTCCGTCAGGCTTCGAATTAAACTCTGTTTATCTGTGTTGCCGTCATTCTCCGTCTGCAATGCCGCACTCCGGCTGTGAGCCGGCTCTGCAAATGAGAAGGCAGGCCTAGAGACGCTGCTGTTTGAGGGAATATCGGTATAGGGCAATCCTTCATTCACACGTGCAGGCACTGCCATCTTCGCTTGCGTTCCTGCTTGTTCGCTTTCACCATCTTCTCCTGCAAGCAGTTCAATGACAAGCCGCTTAAGTCCCGGCAAACTGAAGCTCTGTTCACTGCAGAAGGACATCAATGCTTGTATCCCTCCTCCTTTCAGCTCCGAGACCGATAGGAGAAGCCTTGTCATAAGCTCCTTAAGCGTTACAGGGAGACGGTTACTGGTTGTCTCATTAACGGCAAGGGGAACATAGGTTAAATATAATGTGCCAAGATGCAGGGAACCTTCAACAAACAGAAAATCCTCATGAAGTATGTAATTCTCGGGTTGAAGCATATACAGCCTGCTGTCCTCCAATGCGGTAGCGATCTGCAGCAGCAGCCCGTAGTACTCGGTCAACGTCATGCGCTCGCTCTTCAATGCCTGAGACAGCATCTTTTTGCCAGTGATATCATATTCCAAGGTTACTTTGTAATCGACTTCTTTCATATGCAGCTTCAAAAAGTGCGGGATTCTCGAAGAACGGATCATACCCAGCTGCACATGATTCAATTCTGCTGACTGGATCCCTTCATCCCGGTCCAGCACCATGATCGTCCCGCCGTTCTGCATAAAATCCGCCTTTAATCCGAACATAAGCGCCGCCTCCTACATGTGGAGTACTAGATACGTGCTGATCATGCCAGGAAGAACAGCCATCATAAAGGGAAATCGCAAGTGCTCCTCCTGGCTGTTGCGCCATGGCAACCAGCTCTTCATGACAAAAACTCCGGCGATACTGCCAACGACACGGCGTACTCGCTTCATCGTCTCCCGCCGCCAGAGCAGAATGAGCAAACCGATGGCACCGGCAAAAAGGACAGAATACATAATGCCCTGCAAGGTAAACCACAAGCCGGTCCAGGCGCCGATCCCACCGAACAGCTTAACGTCGCCCGCTCCTACAGCCCCTATAAAATACATGATCAACAAGATGAGAAACCCAGCTCCAAGACCCTTCAAAGAAAAGAGCAGGCCTTCCCATCCGTTCAGAGCGCCATGAAAGATCGGGCCGGACAGCATAGCTGGTACGGTTAGAGCATTCGGTATCTTCATGGAACGAAGATCTGTAATAAAGGCCGCAATCAGATAAACGGCACAAATACCAAAGGCAACGGCCACACCCATCAACCTCCCCTGCGCGACTATTCAAGGAATAGTCTGAATAGAACTTTAACTATTGACGCACAACGAATTGCTTCTAGTGGAAAGACTTTCCTTGGATATTACTTTAGAACCCTATATTTCATAACCTTGCTCTTGAACCTCTCATGAACCCGACCGCGCTACCACCGTAAACGGCACCTCGATCCGCTGCCCGTCTGCCGTCTCAACCACGAACAGCCAAGTCCCCGGCGTTGTATTAAACCCCACGTTCCATTCCCATTCGATATAGCCGTTATCATCCGCGGTCTTCCAACCCAAATATTTAGCCGTGCTCTGACCGCTCTTGTAATAGACTGATAATTGAGCGCTGGCCCCTGCCTCTACTTTCACCTTTACTTTAGCCTGCTTGCTTGCGACGGCCGGATTCGGCTTCTCCAACAGCTCAATGGCTCCGTTCTCTGAGCCGTCCCCGTTCCCCGAATCTCCCCCGCCTTCTCCCGTGTCTCCAATCCACAGCCTCTCCTGAGCCTTCGCTTGCAGCACGATGCGTTTGTTCAAGAAAGGAACCCGGATTGGAAGGGCATAATTCACCTCAATGCCAAAATAAGGACTCGTGCCGCTCTTCAAATTGGGTATGTGAACATTGGACACATGGATTCGGTCATAATCCAGAAGGCGGTCAGGCATAAACGGCTTCATCATCGGCTTGACCACGGGATCGAGTACGGCTTCCACGGTTTGGTTCTTAAGCTGCTGCAGAGGCTCCTCACCTGAAGCGACGGCTTCCGTGATCCACTCCTTAGCAGGAGAAGGAAGCGAGTCGCTATATTTCGAAACCCAATCGGACAGCGACAATTTGGGTATTTCCCAATGGGACGTGCTGGGTGTGCCCTCGCCTGTTCCGTTACCCCCTGCATTCGCCTGCACGGCTAGCGAAACAGGATACATATGGGCCGCTACGGTTTTGACGGTATCGGAAACGGTGCTTTGGAGCGCCGTCGATATCAACGTCATCTGCACGATATATATGAGAAAAATGACAAAAAACATAAACATCGGCAGCACAAGCGCAGCTTCCACGACCATGCTTCCTTGCTCCGCCGACGCCTTACTATTACGCAAAGGCTTTCGTAATACCGATACACATTTCATTCAAGTAACCCCTAATCCTAATAGGAAAAATCCGCCTTGCGCTTGACCAAGTACCGACTTCCTTGAACTTCATCCCCGTCGCTTCCGAATGCAACGCCGATCGACTTCGTCACTCCCGGAAGAAACCATAAACGCATGGCCGTCCTAACTTCCCCTGTAGCATAAGTAAATCGCTCCGCNGGATTGATGCCGGTATTTAATCGTATCAGCGCCAGCATGCGCGATAACTTCTTCTCGTTATTGCTGTGAATAAACAAAAATATTCGTAAATGATCCCTGTAGGTAAGCTCAACGGGTACATACTTGGAAAGCTGAACGCTTCCCTTCTGACACAGCTGGATCATATCCTCGATAGCCTTCTCAATCCCATACAGAATGGCTGCCGCCAAAACCGCCAACGGATTTCCTAATTTGCTGTTGACGACGAATCCTTCCATCGTCCGAATGGCGAGCCTGGAAGCGAAGATTTCTGCATAAACCGCCGATATATTCCCGGCGGGGTTGTGAAATCCGTACAGAATATATTCCACTTCCTGGTTCCCGATAGCGAACTCCTGCACTATCTCCTCTCCCGTGCTGGACCCGTCAACGATTCCGGATAAGTTCCCGACATCGAAATGCTGATAATAATGAACGGCGTACTCATTCTGAAACAGTTCATCCCTAACACCGCCAAGCACGTTCCCCATAAATCCAAACATACCGTCCATATTATCCATTGCTTGTTTGCCGGCATCATACGGATCGTCGTCCAGTGGCTTTCCCTTACTCATGCTGTCCGCTTCCGCATTAAATTGAAGGCTTTCGTCATAGTACTGCTGGAGTTCACGAAACTCATCACTAATGGCTTGATGCTGTCCATTCAGCCCGTTGATCGCCTCGATGGCTTTGGATGCCTGCTTCAGCTTCTGATTGGCCAGCTTCTCNATCGCCTTCCGTTCCTTATCCGATGTGCGAAACTGCTCCAACGCCGCCTGCTGCCGATCCATGATATTTCCGCTGCCTGATACCCCATAATTAGAAATGTAATTCTGCAATTCGCGGCTAGCTCCGAGTACGGCTCCCTTCATCCCCTCCCCGCCCAATGAAGACTGTAGCGCGGCCACAGCTCGGACAACCTGTTGATATCGACGCTCCTGGTTGTCGATTTCTTGCCGAAAGCCGTTTAAGAAGTCATCGCTATGAATTAATTTGTCCGCTTGCTTCCGAATGGATTGGATCATCTCCGCTTCTGACCCGGGGGAAGCAGCAGACCCCGGCGTTATGTCATTCGTCACTTGGTCATACCCCGCATTAGATGAACGGTTCTCGGATTCCTTGATGGCCTGCTTCATCTCCTCGTTCAAACTCCTGGCTTCCTCCCATAATTGCTGCGCATCCGCTAGAAGCTTGTCATTCTCCCGCTGAAACCGTCCGGCCTCTCTCGATATCTGCGAGCCGATGGAAGACATTCCGCTCCGGTAAGCCATGAGTAGAAGCGTATACTGTTTCTCCTTGGGAGGCCTGTCCGCGTCCTCCTGTTGTTTATCTTTATAATCCTCATACTGCGATGCCCCGTCGGCAGCGGCTTGGATGCTGCCCCCAAGCGAAGTATCGTTGATTGGTTGTCCAGACGGATCCATAACCAGCTTCGATAGCTGGATCGCATGCTCTCCTGCCTTGCGCTGTTTTGCCAGCATCTCATCCAGCGCCGCTTCCCGCTTGTCATACAGCTTGCGCAGCTTCTTAAGCACATCGACCGTATTGGAAGCTTCCTTCATGGACTGCGATAGCGGTTTGAACTTGCCCACTAATTCTAAAGTGAAATCGATCGGCGCTTTATACTTCATGTCCTCGATGATCTGCCGGTTGAAGATGTCATAAGCACCCAATGGACGCTGCAATTCAAGCCCCGAGCTATCGAGTTCCATCGCCATTAACCGGAACGCATCGCTGCGGTCTCCCGGGTTCAAGCTGTCATTCAGCACCTTGCCCATAATGAGATCCCCGCTGGTGCCTCCATGGGCATACAGTCCGTATTCCTTCTGAAGCTGCGGATCGTAGGATGACATCACGGAGCGTACGGCTGCTCTTGTCAGCCTCTCGCTTTGCACCTTCATGGCCGCGATACGCGAGAAATCAATGAATATGGCTACAAACATAAATACGGCTGCCAGAGCGATAATCAAAAAAACAGATACAGATCCATCAGGCGATCGGCCCACCTCTCTCCTTCTCCGACTAGACCGCGCTTTCCCTTGCTTCGTCATGACTATCGCGAACCTCCGAACTTTTGTAGAACTTCTCCTGCGGCTGCCTTATCCGTTCCGTTTCTCCCGCCTTGAAACTTCGATCCGTAATACCGCATCAAATCCACCGTGCGGATAAATTCAACGGGATCAACCACAATCGATTGTGAGTTGACCTTGATCTGGCCGCCATCGTCCAGCATTCGGCTGATTGGCGTCAGAGAGACCTGCTCGTTTAACGACGTCGTTACTTTTCGCATGAGCAGCTGATTCGTATAACGCATCTCTCCAGCCATGCTGGAAGGCACGGCCGTGCCGCCCTTGGACATCTTAAGCTCGGGCAATTTTCCGCCCTCAACCTCCCCTTGCGGCAGTGTAATCGACCTCGTACTGTCTCCCCCCGCCAAACCGAATAAGGTCCCGACAACGTTATCGTCGGTTAACCGCCAATATAACGCATCATGGCGGCCCTGTTCCACGGATCCCGAGGCAGCGATCTTATGGCTGTTGTCCCAGATATACGCAGTCCTTTCAGAAGCAGCTGCCGATGCCTGAACCAGCATGGACTGCTGATAAATATACAAGCATAGGAACAGAAGCAAAATCGTCACCGTCAGCACGATGGGAAGAACCAGGGAGGCTTCAACCGTGAAGCTCCCCGTATCGTCCTTCCATCTTCTCTGCAGCCGATTATTCAAGGAACTCTTTACTCTTGTTGTTCACGTTTTTAAACAAGTTGTTCACCAAGGCCGTAATCTGATCTTTAAATATAAGCGCGATAATCAAAATAACGACGAGGATCAGGATCATCTCAAGCGTTCCGATCCCTTTCTCATCCTTCCAAAAAGCTTTCATCCCGTTCTTCGCCATGTTTAACATCATATTTCGTACACCGGTCCCTTCTACATGTTCATCATCATAAATGCAGGCGCTCCGAGCAAAACAATCACGATCATGAAGATGACCACCATTGGCAGCACCAGCTTCGAGGAGGCCTGCTCGCCCCTTGTTCTTGCAATGGCCTTGCGCTTCTCCCACAGCACTCTGGACAAATCCCGCAGTGCCAGGACAAAGTCATTACCGCCGCGCCGAAAATTAAGCAGGACGGTTGTTGTAAATATCGATACTTCCTGAACGCCGCACCGTTTATTGAACTGCTCGAAGGCTTGCTGGAACGGATGGCCTCCCTCCCATTCAAGCACCATTCTCTTCAGTTCAGCATACAGGGGATGGCTCGCGTCCTCGTTCCGTTCCACGCAATGAATGATCGCCCTCTGCACCGTCTCGCCGGCGCCGACAAGCAGCACAATTTTGTTCAGAAGCTCCGGCAGCTCCATCACGATATCCTGCTCACGCAGCGTGACCTTTTTATGGAGGTCCTTCATCAAAGCGACGGGCAGCAATGCCCCCAATGCCAATCCAGCCAGAAGTCCGATTACGTCCCCGGACAGCAATGACCACAAGCAGCCGCCGATCAAAATAAGCCATGTATACGCAAGGGCCTCGGCCATAAATAACAACGTCAATTCCGCGCTGTGCCGCAGGCCATGGATCTTCTGAACGGAGCCCTGCATCCGGTAGAATACAATCGGGAAGCGCATCGGAACCTTCCCCCGCTCCAGCAGGAACAACAGAGGCGGCGCTAACCGCTGCAGCCTGAGCCCATCCATGGACAATCTGCCAAGACGATGGTATCGTTCGCCGCACGTTTGATTCAGCACCACCCAACCACCCACAAGCAGAACCATCAGCACGCCGGACATCCATGTCAGCATTCCCGCCTCACCTCCTTACACCTTGATATTCATCATTTTGGTGATCCATAAGAAACAGCCTCCTAAAGCCGCCAGTGCAAAAGTAGAGATCATGATCCCCGATCCGCTGTACATGGGCTCCATATAATCGGGGGATGTCATATTCATGAACAGCAGCAGGAGGAACGGGGCGGCTAGAAGCGCCTTGGATTCGAATCGCTTCTGTGCAATCATCACGGATATCTCCTGCTGGATATCCAGCTTCTCCCCGATGACGGACGAGGTTCTGCGCACGACTTCGACCAAATCCCCGCCTGTGCGTTTGCAAGTCGAGAAGACATCGGCAAAATTCGTTAAATCCTCCATCCCCGCCCTTCTTGCAAAATCCTGCAGTGCCACTTCAATAGGCTCACCGTACTCCAAACGGGACACAATGACCTTGAGTTCGAAGATCAGATCGCTGCTGCCCCCGGGATCCAGAAGCAGCAAGTCCTGAACGGCATCCCTGAACCCGTTCTCCACGGAGCGGCCGGCCGACAGGGACGAGGACAAGGAATAGAGAGCTTGCTTGAAGTGAAGATTCATCGTCCTTCGTCTGCGTTCCAGCATGAACCGCCGCCACAATTTAGGGATCATCAGCCCCCCCGCTCCCAGCAGCAGCGACAATATCAGGTTGTGATAGAACAGATAACCGATGAAGCAAAACAAAAGGCCGCCAAGGATCACACATGCCGTTCTCTGCCTCATGGAGAGATGATAGACACTGTAATCCGGAAGGGCATGGGTTCGAGCCCCCGCTGCATGCTCGGGTTTACCGGCGGCTTTGCTCCTCTTGATCACTCGGCCGCCTTGGCCCTCTTTGGACATCCAGGCAGGACTGCCGGAGCGTTTCATTTATGTCACCTCCATCGTCTTCTGCAGCGGCCAAGCCGTAATCCCGGCCATATGAAGCTTGTCCGCCGATTGAAGCGGATTGCCGCAAGGCTCCAGGCGCCCGATCACCCGGCCGCCCGATTCGCCCGTTTCACGAAACCGGTAAAGCGGGTTCAGCACCACCTCGCCGTCGCTCATTCCAATCACTTCGCTAATCTCCGTTACGCGTCGCGATCGATCCCTTAACCGGGATAAATGCACAAATATATCAATCGCCGAGCTAATCTGCTGGCGGACTACGCTGATCGGAAGATCCGCACCGCTCAGCACCATCGTCTCCAAACGGCTGATCATGTCCTGCGTGCTGTTGGCATGCCCCGTCGACAAACTTCCGTCATGCCCGGTATTCATGGCCTGCAGCATATCCAGCGCCTCGCTGCCCCGCACCTCGCCCACCACGATCCGATTGGGACGCATCCGCAGCGAGGAACGGATCAGATCGCGCATCGCGATCTCCCCCCGGCCTTCCGTGTTGGCATTCCGGGTCTCCAGCGACACGAGGTTCGGGACCGTCACGATCTTCAGCTCCGCCGAGTCTTCGATCGTAATGACACGTTCATCAGGCGGAATATATTGCGACAGCGCATTCAGGAAAGTCGTCTTCCCCGACCCCGTCCCGCCGCCTATAAAAATGTTATACTTGCCCTTAACCAATATCCGGAGCTGCTCTGCCGCCTCCTCCGTCAGCGCTCCCCTTCCAACCAGGTCATCCATCGTCATCGGCGATTCCGGAAACTTGCGGATCGTCATGGTCGGCCCTTTCAGCGCGATGGGCGGGAGCACGATATTCACCCGGGAGCCATCCTTCAATCTCGCGTCAACGATGGGCGTCGATTCATTCACCACCCGGTTTACCGTACCCACAATGCTCTGAATGATATCCTCCAGCCGGCTCTGGGACTCGAATTGGAGCGGCAGCTTCTTGACCTCGCCGTCCTGCTCGATGAATATATCCTGGTGGCTGTTTATCATAATTTCAGTAATCCGGGGGTTGTCCACCAGAGGTTGAAGCACATCCAGCCCGCGAAAAGAGTCGAATACCCTCCGCACCAGCCTCCGCTTCTCGGCTGCGGTCAGCTCCATGAGCTCGCGTCTTCTCCACACCATTTCCTCGATGCGGGCCATTAATTCCGAGTTGTTAACGCTCGCACTCATATCAAGCTCGGAGCGAACCTGATCCCGAACCGATTTAAACGGATCCTCCAACATCACTTCCCACCGCCCGCATGAACCGGCATGATACCCGAGCCCTCCAGCAGCTGCTGGCAGAGCTTCAATACCTCCCTTTGATAGATCGGCGAGGACAACAGCAGATCTTCCCGATGGAGCTGCTTCCATGAAGGGATATAAGGCAGCACGCCGTCTATGCTCATATCCTTGCGGGGAAGCCCGTTAACAAGCTGACCCGTGTACCGGTTGACGATGAAGCGGCTCCGTTTCCTCACGCTTCCGAACAGGGCGGGGCTCTTAAGCTCCAATTGATCCAGCCATACGCCGCTCTTATGCATGCTGATCAAATCATCCAACAGCACCCAGATCAGCAGTCCGGCCTGTTCGAGAACCGCCTGCAATCGTTCCCCCGAGTCCCCTTCGGTATCCACCACAATGGCATCGTAATGATGGCATGCGATCAGTGAGGTCAACAGCTGGGATGTATCGTCCACAGTCATTTCCGATATTTCCTTAACGTTGAAGCTGGGCTCAAAGGCATCGCACTTCAAGCCATGATGTCTGATGATGTAGGGAGCTATCGACAGCTCCGTATCGGAAGCCGATTCTTGGGAGGCCTTAACGTCATACAGTAATCGCGAAAAGCTCCCCTCCATGCCGACGGATCCGGACGGAAACAACGCACTGCTGTTCACGCTCTCCAAATTGAGATAGAAAACTCTCAAACCTAGCACGCCAAGCTGCTTCGCCATGTTCATGGCGATCGTTGATTTCCCGCTCCCTCCCAGGGAAGAGACGATGCCTAGCACCGGCGTTGATCCCGAATTCAATTTCTCCAGCGTTCCCCCGCTTCGCCTGCAACGGGTTATCATAATGTCCAGCAGCTGAGGCAGCGGCTGGTATTTCGGGGTGCTGTCGCAGCCCTCCATAAGAGAAAGCGCTGAATGGCCTTCGCTTAGGAGCAGCCATGGAACCGATGCCTCCCCCAGGCTGAGCCAGCTCTCCAGCATATCCGCATCTCCCACGACCAAATTTGGCGTCTCCCCCGAGTCCATATAATGTAGGAAGGATTCTACGCGGGTAAATGCGGTCACCTGCAGAGCCGATCCGTAGGAGCTTCCATGCACATAATTCAGCAGCGGTTCGACATACCGGGAATCCTGCACTGCCAGCACAAGTCGGGCCGGTATCATCATGCCAATCCCTCTCCTCTGTAACAACGCAAAAAAAGCACCGTCAAAGCCGCGAAATCGCGGACAATGAACGGTGCTTCCGTTGTCTGTTATAATTTGACATTAGAATATCACAGTTGCAGGAGAACGGCAAGATTTTATTTTTTATGTAGAGATAGCCCTTAATCACTATTGTCAAAGCAAGGATAAATGTCCTACTATATAGGCTTAGAACGAGTGTTCTCTATATAGAAACTTCTTATATAGAATTAACATATATAAACTCCTAAACCATCTAAACCAATACTTCCAAGCTTGGAGAGTGACACCCATGAACAAACGTATACTAGCCGCTTTTCTAACCGCCCTGCTGTTATTATCCGGCTGCAGCCAGCCGCTGATGTCCCCTGCGACATCGAACGAAGAAACCGCAGCGAAACGTACATCCGAAGCCAAGACAGACGCCGGCACAACGAATGCCAAGCAGACAACTTATCCCACCGATGATCTGAACCTGCCGCGGGTTGCCGTGGAATTGGTCAAAGCCGTTGACGGCGACACCATCAGCGTCATGTTCGAAGGCAAAAAAGAGAATGTTCGCATGCTGCTGGTCGACACGCCCGAGACAAGCCATCCGAAACTGGGCGTCCAGCCGTTCGGGCCCGAGGCCAAGGCTTTTACGAAGGAGCTCGTGGAACAAGCCGATCGGCTTGAATTGGAGTTCGATATCGGTCCGAACCGGGATAAATACTCCAGGCTGCTCGCTTACGTGTATGCCGACGGGAAAATGGTCCAGGAATCGCTGCTTGAGGAAGGACTGGCCCGCGTTGCCTACATTTATCCGCCCAACACGCGCTATGTGGACAAATTCGATGATTTGCAGCGAATCAGCCGGGACAAGGGGCTCGGCATATGGAGCGTAGAGAACTACGCCCAGGAAGACGGATTCCATCCCGAGGAACAGGACGATACGAATAAGAACAACAACCCTGACGCCACAGCAATCCAAGCGCCTACCGAGAAGCCCCAACCGTCCGAGCAAGCCTGCGACATTAAAGGCAACATCAACTCCAAGGGCGAGAAAATCTATCATACGCCCGAATCCCCGTACTATGAGCGCACGAAGCAGGAGCAGTGGTTCTGCAGCGAGGAAGAAGCCGAGCAAGCCGGTTTCCGGGCACCGCTGAAGTAGCTATGAACCTGATTGCATATGAAATGAACGCATATGTTCATCTTATATAAATTTTAGCCGTATTTGAAAAGGAGCCACGAGCCATGGGGAAAAAGAAAACGCCGGCAGCCAAACCCAATGAAAATCAATCAGCAAATCCAAGCTCTGCCCCACTGTACAAAACCGTCTGGAGATGGCATTTCTATGCCGGCATCATGTTCGCTCCTTTTCTGATCATCCTGGCTGTAACCGGCTCCGTTTACTTATTTAAGCCTCAGATTGAACAAGCGTTATATCGGGACTACTACACGGTAACCCCACAAGCCGAACGGGTAACGCCCAGCAAGCTGGTCGGACAAGTGAAAGAGCTCTACCCTGACGCTACCATCACGAAATACCGCCCCGGCGAGTCGGATTCCCGCTCCACGGAAATCAGTCTGACCTCGGGCAGCGAATCCATGACCGTCTTCATGGACCCCTATACGGGAGAAAAGATGGGCGAACTGAAAGACAAAGACCGGATCATGGACAAAATCGAGGAGTTCCACGGCGAGCTGATGGTCGGAACCATCGGGGACCGGATCGTGGAGCTTGCCGCCTGCTGGGCGATCGTGCTCATCATCACCGGTTTGTTTTTATGGTTCCCGAAAAATAAAAACAAAAGCAAAAAGAAAAGAAGCCTCGCAGGGATCCTGTATCCGAGGCTTGGCAAGGGCAAGCAAATTCTTCGCCGGGACCTGCACGCCGTTCCCGCATTCTGGATCGCAGCAGGCATGCTGTTTCTCGTCATGACCGGATTACCTTGGTCAGGCCTGTGGGGCAGCAATTTCCAAATCGTGGCAACCAATACCGGTGCCGGCTATCCTCCTTCCATCTGGTCGGGCAGTGCGCCATCCTCCCATGTGGTACGGACGAAGGAAGTGGCAGAGGTGCCTTGGGCGGCCGAAAATCTGGAGGTTCCCAACTCCACCATCTCCGACTTTATGCCGCTTCCGATTGAAGATGTCATGTACGTAGCCCGAAGCGAGGGAATGCATCCGAGTTACACCATCAGCATCCCACAGCAAGCGGACGGGGTGTATACGTTGTCGGCCTATCCGCCGAAAGCGCAGGACGAAGCCACCCTGCATATCGACCAGTACAGCGGAGCGGTGTTGGCGGATTATCGCTATGATCATTACGGATCCGTCGGCAAAGCCGTTGCCTTGGGCATTACGCTGCACAAAGGAACCCAATTCGGCATCGTCAACCAAATTTTCAGTTTGCTGATATGCCTAGGCATCATTCTCATTGCGGTAAGCGGTTTGTACTTGTGGTGGAAACGAAAACCGGACCACGGACTGGGGGCTCCGAAAGCGCCCGAGGCAAGCGCCAAGAGCATGAGGCTGTTCCTGCTGCTGTTTATCGCTTTGGGGATTCTGTTCCCGCTTGTGGGCTTGTCCCTCATCATCGTGTGGATCATCGATTACGCCATCGTACGGAAGGTACCGGCGATCAAGGCTTTCCTGAACGCCTGATTCGCTTAGGACTCAATCAAATATAAGGGGTGGCGGTTTCATGATCGTGAAAGGCCGTATTATTATAACCGTACTGCTATCGGTTCTGCTGCTGAGCGCTTGTTCTGCCAGTCCCGAGGCAGCCGACCGGTATGAAAAAGAAATCCCATTGATGGCCGAGGTGAACATCCCGGATGTATTATCCGTCCAACAGCCGGAGACCATCGAGATTATCCTTACCCAAGACGGCAAAAGAGTGCCCGATGCGGATTTTGTCCACTACGAGCTGTGGAGCCATGACGGTTCCCTGCGGGATCCCATGACGGATGCGGTCGAGGTGGGTGATGGCGTGTATACGGTGACCAAAACCTTCGAAAAAGAGGGGCTGTATTTCATCAAGCTGCACAGCGGCAACAACGGCTCCATCATCATTCCCCAGAAACCGTTCGCCGTCGGCAAACTGTCCGAGGCCGAGCTCGCCTACCTGGAAGCGGGAACTCCGACATTCCAAGAAGGCACGGCAGAACATCATCATTGAAACAAGCGGAATCAGGATAAAAACCGGCGCCGAATGTCCGGCGTCGGGACCATGCATTCACTGGATTGCCCGAACCACCGGTAACGGTTCCTTGCCACCCAGCGGTACACCAGGTTCCGGAAGAAAGGGGG
>Ga0055538_1000145_pt1 | contig 49978 bp, 49 predicted proteins | sample AraplaCvi_mLB_r2_2_FD_55038 | JGI IMG/M metagenome (GOLD analysis project Ga0055538, IMG submission 55038) | Arabidopsis root microbial communities from North Carolina, USA - plate scrape CL_Cvi_mLB_r2 | ecosystem: Host-associated > Plants > Roots > Endosphere | place: USA: North Carolina | reverse complement strand
CCAGCGTTCGTCCTGAGCCAGGATCAAACTCTCCATAAAAAGAAATTTGATTAGCTCAAATTGTTTTGCTGGCATCATGTTTGATGTCCAAAATTTTGTTTTGTTCACTAACTCAAGATTAGTTACTAAAAACTTTATTGATTACGTTTTGCTTGTTCAGTTTTCAAGGTTCATGTTGATGTCGTTGTTTTCAGCGACTTCTTTATATTAACATTTAACTCATTTCATGTCAACAACTTTTTTAAGAAGTTTTCCGTTCGTTGAGTTGTTTTGTTATGTCTTAGCGACAATTAATATAATACAATATCAATTAATTAAAAGTCAACAACTTTTTATAAAAAATTATCGAGGTATTTTTCATACCTCGATAACTAGCATACTACAGTCCTTGCTCCATTTCTAGAGCTTCTTTATTTACCTTATAATGACGGTGGAATATCATGTCACTTTTCGCAACGATCGGTTCAATTTGAATATAACCTTTGTCCACTAAATATTCTACAAACACTTCTAAATCTACTGAGTAGTTCATGAGCTCATTATGATCGTGCAATTCCTGAATTGTCCAGGTCTCTTTTGTTTGCATTACTTCTAAAATATGTTGAGCGCCGTCTCGAGTACGTGAATGTATTAAAAACTCACTTGCTAAAAATAATAGCTCTAAACGTTTTTCTATCGGCTCATTACTTGTAACGAGCTCCTCGTATAATTTATAAATCGCTGGTTCTATTTTTTTCACCTGTGCCCAAACAGTTACTTCAGGGTAAAGTCCACTATCAATAATGGATAAACGCCCTAAATGATGTAATGAATCTACTACGTGATTATAAGCATCGAGATAGCTACCCTTATCAAAGTATTCTTTTCCTTCTAAATAACGTCGAATTAACTTTGAAAATTGAATACCAGTTTTGATTTTACGACCACTAAACGGAAACTCCTGTAATTCAATTTTTAACTTATGAAGAAATTCATTACGATCAAATAATACTCTACCAAAGAAAATCCAATCGACCACTTTTTTATTTGAGCCAATGAGTAGCCATTTTCGTAGTATTTTCTCAGTAACAGTATGTAAAGCTACTTTATTTCCTTCATATAAGTAATGCTTCGAAAAAACTGGCTTTTCTGCTTCCTTTACAATAATAAGTAAGATTGTATCAAATGTATCTGTCACATTACTTTTTTCCTCGCGTTTTTCCATTAAAATAACGCCTAACGTATTCGACTGACTTGCACGTTCCTGATATATCGGACGCAAAACTTGTTCCATGTTCAGTCCCCCTCTATTTGCTTGTTACTTTTTAACTTCATTTAATGGATGGCACGGATTTTCACCGTATTCAATTACACCAATGTGAAATTGATTTCGTTAAAAATTCGACATACTCTAAAAGTATTCCTTCTTTCCACGTTATCAAAGCTAAAATACTTTGTTCTTATATGTTATAGTAGATTTTAGATTGGGAGGCAAGATGATAAATGAAACCTTACAAAAGTAAAATTAATAAAATCCGTTCATTTGCATTAGCACTTATTTTTATCGGCTTTGTAGTTATGTATGGGGGAATCTTCTTTAAAAACTATCCTATTCTAGTATTAATTTTCATGACCCTTGGTGTACTTTGTATTATTGGTAGTACAGTCGTTTATGCATGGATTGGACTGCTTTCAACAAAAGCTGTTCAAGTAGAATGCCCTAATTGCCATAAGCATACAAAAGTATTAGGTCGTGTAGATATGTGTATGTACTGTAATGAACCATTAACACTGGATCCAACTCTAGAAGGAAAAGAGTTCGACCAATCTTATAATAAGACAAAAAAATCCTAGCCCTCATTTAAGAGCTAGGATTTTTTATTGTACTTTTGCAGATGCATCTTTACACGATGGGCAAGTGCCGTAAATTTCTAAACGATGTGCATGCACATCAAAGCCTGTTACTTGTGATGCAAAATGTTCAATTTCATCGAGACCAGGATAATGGAAGTCGACTATTTTGCCACAGCATTCACAAATCATATGATAATGATCATTTGTAACGAAATCAAAGCGACTTGAAGCATCACCAAATGTTAGTTCTTTCACTAGACCAACTTCACGAAATACGCGAAGATTATTATAAACAGTCGCTACACTCATATTTGGGAATTTCCCTTCAAGTGCTTTATAAATTTCATCGGCAGTTGGATGTGCCATTGTTTGAATTAAATATTCCAAAATAGCATGACGCTGAGGAGTAATACGAACACCAGTTGTTTTTAACGTGTCAAGTGCATCCTGTAAATGCGTTTCAGACATCGTCATGCACCTCTTCCATAAAGATTATTAATTTATAATTGTTATAATTAGTGTATCGAATTACTCTTACTTCTGTCAACATTCATACACATTTCAGTTTAATTTGGATTAATTCAATAACCTCTTGATAAATCCATCCTATTTTCTAAATCTGTTTCACCGCGTAACCACTTCTCTAAACTTGGCTTAAAGATTTCTAAGCTGCGTTCAACATAACGAGAAGAGTGACTCGAAATATGCGGAGACACAATGACATTCGGTAAAGTCCATAAAGGGTGATCCTCAGCTAAAGGCTCTTGTTCAAATACATCTAAAACAGCATAACCAATTTCACCTACTTGAATGGCATGCACCAACACCTTTTCATCTACTAAGTTTCCACGACCAAAATTCATGAAAATGGCATCATTTTTCATCGCTTTAAAATGTTCTTCTTTTAGTAAATGTGTCGTCTCCTCTGTTTTAGGCAATACTGAAATGACAATATCAGCCTTCGGTAATGCTTCAATTAATTGATCAAAGCTTACCATCTCATTCATAGATGCCGCTTCGTTCCCTGTACGGTTACAGCCAATTGTCACAACACCAAAAGCTTGTAATAGGCGACCTACTTCCGAGCCAATAGCCCCAGGTCCTAAAATAAGTGCTGTACTATCCCGCAACTCGGTTTGTTTCGCTTTCTTTGACCATTCACTTTTCTTCTGCTGTTCATACATCCAAGGCAACGCACGCTTAATCGCTAAAATATGGGCAAGCATCGATTCTGCCATTGGCGTTTTATGAATGCCACGCACATTCGAAACGAATATCCCTCGTTCGATAATGGCCCCGGCTGGCATTTTTTCGATCCCCGCTGAAGCTACGAAAATCCATTTAACCTTTGTTGCATACTGTATATTTTCATCATTTAAATCTTCACCGTATGTGACAAGTACATCCGCTTGTTGTAGCTCATCGTTGGATAAGCCATTTTCAAAAATAAAATCAACTTGTGGAAATTCAGCTACTAGTGGCTCACGTAAATCCGGTCTTGGTTCAAACGTAAAATAAATTCTCATTGCTTCGCCTCCCATTCTGCTAAATATGTATATACTTCTTCAATATGATTTTTTACACGTACTTTACGCCAAGCCTTAATTAGGTTTCCTGCTGTATCAATTAAAAATGTCGAACGTTCTATCCCCATATATTCACGTCCATACATCTTCTTTAACACCCACACGCCATACGCTTCTGCTACAGCATGATCCTCATCCACTAATAGCGAGAATGGTAATCCATGCTTATCTATAAATTTGGTATGTTTTTTTGCATCGTCAGGACTAACGCCAAGTACAACTGCATTTAATTTACTAAAATCCTCATGCTTATCACGGAAGTCACAAGCTTCCGTCGTACAGCCTGGTGTCATATCTTTAGGATAAAAATATAAAATAACATTTTGTCCTTTGTAATCCGCTAACTTTACTGTTTCTCCTGTTTCATTTATAAGGGAAAAATCAGGTGCTTTTTTACCTTCGATTAAAGACATATCAATCTCCTCCTCTGTACGCTCTATTTTACTCTAAACAGTAAAACAAATCATATCCCTTAATTTCTTTGGATTTCTTACAGCGATAGGTCTACAATAGATGAAGTATAAAGATTTAGGAGGCAATATATATGAATCACACAAAATCTGAAGCAGTACACAAAGAAGCGCTACAGCATATCGTTGGTGGTGTAAATAGCCCTTCTCGTTCTTATAAAGCAGTTGGCGGAGGTTCACCTGTTGCAATGGCTCGTGGGAAAGGTGCTTATTTTTGGGATGTTGATGGCAACCGTTATATCGACTATCTAGCAGCTTACGGTCCAATTGTTACTGGTCACGGTCATCCACACATCGCCAAGGCGATTACAAACGCAGCTGAAAACGGCACTTTGTTCGGGACACCAACTGAATACGAGGTTACTTTTGCTAAAATGCTAAAAGAAGCAATCCCATCTATGGATAAAGTACGCTTTAATAACTCTGGTACAGAAGCTGTCATGACAACAATTCGTGTTGCACGTGCCTATACTGGCCGTACAAAAGTTATGAAATTCGCTGGTTGCTACCACGGTCACTTCGACTTAGTACTAGTAGCTGCTGGTTCGGGTCCTGCAACATTAGGTACTCCTGACTCAGCAGGTGTTACAACTTCTACTGCCGAGGAAGTAATAACTGTACCATTTAACAATCCTGAAGCATTTACAGCAGCAATGGAGAAATGGGGCGATCAAATCGCCGCTATTTTAATAGAGCCGATCGTTGGTAACTTCGGTATTGTAGAGCCAAACCCTGGCTTCCTAGAATTAGTGCATGCTACAGCGAAGGAAAAAGGCGCATTAACTATTTACGATGAAGTTATTACTGCTTTCCGCTTCCACTATGGTGGTGCTCAAAACTTATTAGGCTTAACACCTGACCTTACTGCACTTGGTAAAGTAATCGGCGGTGGTTTACCAATCGGTGCATACGGCGGCCGTAAAGAAATTATGGATACAGTGGCTCCACTTGGACCTGCCTATCAAGCGGGCACAATGGCAGGAAACCCTGCATCCATGCAAGCTGGTATTGCCTGCCTAGAAGTATTACAAACTCCAGGTATTTATGATGAAATGGACCGTCTTGGAGCCATTTTAGAGGAAGGTATCTTGGCTGCAGCAAAAAAACATGATGTAACAATTACTGTTAATCGTCTGAAAGGAGCTCTTACAATTTACTTTACAGATGTGACAGTAGAAAACTATGAGCAGGCTGAAAACTCAGACGGTGAAATCTTTGGTCGCTTCTTTAAATTAATGCTTGCACAAGGCATTAATTTAGCGCCATCAAAATATGAAGCATGGTTCTTAACAACAGAACATACAGAAGCCGATATTCTTGAAACAATCAAAGCGGTAGATATTGCATTTTCACAATTGTAATTTGTAAAATGTAACGGCTAAACGCTTAGTGAGAAGAGCAATATAGAACCGTTTCTAAGGTTAACTTTTAAAGACGACTCCCCTGTGAGTCGTCTTTTTCTGTAAATGACATACAAATCTATGTATTTTATGAGCACTTCCTTCTATAATGTAAAGAAGCTTAAAATTTTAGACAGAAAGGACATCCATTTTCTATGAAATTAGGTGCCCGTGTATTTAAAACTGGTGTCGCCATCGTGTTGGCACTATTTATTGCTGAACTGCTAGAGCTACCTTCACCTGTTTTCGCAGGAATTGCAGCGATCTTCGCGATTCAGCCATCTATTTATCGTTCGTATCAAACAATTGTTGAGCAAGTACAAGCCAATATTATAGGAGCTACCATTGCGGTTATTTTCGGCTTGCTTTTTAGTCACCATGTAGTAGCTATCGGCATTGCAGTCATTGTTGCGATCGGTATCATGTTAAAATTCAAACTTGAAAAATCATTGTCTCTAGCACTCGTTACAGTTGTAGCTATTATGGAGTTTCAAGGAGATGACTTTCTTACATTTGGTCTTATCCGCTTTGTTACAATATTAGTTGGGGTGTTAGCAGCATTTGTTGTCAATCTGTTCTTCTTACCACCAAAATATGAAGTAAAGCTTTTCCGTAAAATTTACTTTTTACAGGACGATATTATCCGATGGACGCGACTTGCTGTTCGCCAGGCATCTGAACATACTTCTACAAAAGAAGCATTAAGCAAATTTAAGTCTCGTATGCAACGAGTTGACACACTGTATGATTTTTATAAGGAAGAGCGTAATTACTTAAAAAATAAAAAGTTTGTAAAAGCACGTAAATTAGTTGTTTATCGCCAAATGATTACAACGTCAAAGAAAAGTTTAGAGCTGCTTCATCGTCTTCATAATCATGAAAACGAATTAGCCCAACTACCGACGCAATTTCATTTAATGATTCAAGAGCGACTTGATTTCTTGCTAACTTATCATGAACAGCTACTATTAAAATATACGGGGAAATTAAAGCCCGAACATTCCGAGTGGAGTAAAAACATCGATTATGTTCAGCGTAATGAGTTAATGGAAATATTCATTAAACAGATTAGTTATGCGCATGAAGAAGGCGACACAGAATTCTCGAGCTATCACTTGCTTTATATTTTATCGCGTATTTTAGATTACGAAGAAAACCTAGAGCATTTAGATACGCTCATCGTTTCGTACCAAACTCATCATGGCCAAGAGATCAATGTGGAGTTTGAAGAGGAATTTATTTAATAGGTTTAACGACAAATTGATACAATTCAATTTGTCGTTTTTTCAATTTCTCAATATGAAATTGTATATATTCCAAGAATTAAGTACAATGTATATAAATAGGTGAATGAAAGGTGGTTATATTTTATGGTGAATTTAAGTAAAATCGAATTGACTAAGAAAGGTCAATTTGTAAATTTAACAAAATCTCAAAATCAAGGAATTGGAGAAATTCTCGTAAATTTAAATTGGAAGCAGCAAGCAGAGAATAACTCAGGTGGTTTTTTATCTTCTTTATTTGGCACGAAACCTAGTGGAGGTATTGATTTAGATTTAGGATGTTTATTTGAAATGACAGATGGGAGTAAAAGTTGCGTTCAAGCTCTTGGTAGTGCATTTGGCAGTTTTCATTCTCCTCCTTTTATTGAGCTGGATGGTGATGATCGTACAGGTATGTTAAGCAACGGGGAAAATTTACGTATTAACGGAAGCAAGGTTAGAGAGATTAAACGTGTATTAATCTATAGCTTTATTTATGAAGGAGTAGCGAACTGGGCTGAAGCAGACGGTATTGTAACGATCAACTACGGAACGGGACCTAACATTGAAGTTCGTTTAAATGAACACCGTAATGGCAAAAACATGTGTGCCATTGCCATGATTGAAAATGTAAATAATGAAACGTTTAAGGTTGAGCGCCTTGTAGAGTACTTTAGTGGACATAAAGATATGGATAACGCCTATAATTGGGGACTTTCCTGGCGTGAAGGAAGAAAATAAGGAAGAACAAATACGTACAGTGACTCTTTTTCACCGCTGAAATTCGGCCTTCTCACGCTATAATCATCTAAAGAAAAGAACATACATAAGCAATAAGATTCAAAAAAGCTGACAACATTTAAAAGAAATGTTGTCAGCTTTTTAATGTTTATGTCCTTAATGCCATCAGTTGTTTTTCCGATGCATTGCGTTGTGCTTGTAGCTCATTACGAAGTTTACGATAATTAGTAATCCCTAACATAATGGTATCCCATATTTCTTCGAGTGTTTGTGTCGTTTCAGATTGTTGAGCCATTAACATGCTTAATTCGACAGAATCATTGCTAGTTTCTCCAAATTGCCTCATACGAGTTTCAAAGGCTGTTAATGAATCATTTTGTAGCTTTTTACGCCTTTCATTGACTGAATCCATAATTCCCATTTTAAAAACAGGAATTGTTGTAAGAAACGAACTATTAATTTGTTCCATTAACTCACTATTACCAATACGAAGCATCTCAATTTGCGGAGCTGCTAATATGGCGACCATACGAGTTTTCTCCAACTCATCTATCTTTAATTTGATCATTTCAGCAATCGTTTGTAAACTATTTAGTTCCATTTTTGCAATCTGGTTTCCTGCTTCGCTTTGCTTTTCAAACATTGGTATCAACGTTGTTGTAACTTCATCCAATTTAATTTCTGTCGCTATTATACATTTTTCTAGTTCAATATAATACATCGAGTTCTCGTTATATAAGCGCGCAAGCATACGGTTATCATTTGCCAACGCCTCTTCCATACGTACAAATTGATAATGAATCTTCTCAATATCTTTACTCAAAGTATTGTATTTTACATACAAATCCTCATCTTTTTTGACCGAACGTTTAAATAGCTTTTTGATAAAGCTTGTTTCCTCTATTACTTCTTTTCTATCGAATTTTGACATCAATTCTTCAAGTTGCTTTAATAATTCATTTGATTCATTTATTTCTGATTTCGCCAGCATTTTTAAGATTTGGTCTGAGAAATGTGACAGCTTTGTTGCAGAATCTTTACCTAATGCTATTAAATCAAGCTGATTTTTAATATTAATGCGATTTACAATTTGTTGTATCTCTGGACTTTGAAGTAGCTGCTTTTTAGTAATCTCTGCTGTTTCTGCTGTTAGTTGATTAAGTGTAATCGGTACAATTGACATAGTACGCCTCCTTCCCAAACTCAGAAAAAGCGATTAAATATTTTTTTTATCATTGTATCTGATGAAGGCTTTTGTTGCTTTGGTTCTTCATATTGTAAGTCAAATACCATATGCTCTAAACGATGCACATCAAAAGTATCCTCAAGTAAGTGCTTTTCTAAATCTAGCTTACCTGTCGAATTATAGAATACAATATCAATACCGAAGCGATTTAAAAATGCAAACAAAGTAATGTCTTCGCGCGATAATGCTGGTTGCTCTGGTGCTTGATATACTACTAGCTTCGGCACCTCCTGTGAATAATCAAAGCTCTGTAACAAACGTAGTATTTCTTGGGGAATCATTGTCATTTGCTTAAATATAAAGATTTGTAAATCGTATAATGATTCATTGGGCTGTTGTTTTAGTATTGGCTGTTCACATGAGGTTTTCATTGTATGTGCAATAGCATATTGTAACTCTATTGATAATTCGCCATATTGCCACCAATCGCTTTGAACAATACGCTCTACCGATAGCTCACCATTCACTAAGCAATGCTTATAGTGAAAATGGTAGTTGGCTCTACTAGTTTTCATATATGGAAGCTCTTGCACAAACACGGTTAGCGGACTAGCTAGGAGTTTATGCATATAATGCCAATACTCCTCCCGTATACTTGAAACACCACTAATTTTCGCGAAAATTACTGGTATTACTACTTCATTATTAATCACTTCAAATTTTGGTCGAACCATCGCTTTCTCTTTTGAATAAATAAAAATATCATCGTAAGTCATACGTAACGTTAATGAACGTGGCATATGATCTTTAAACTGCCATGGTCGATAAACACTAGATTCCTGATTATACATTAATTGTTCAAAATGCTGACTCGAACGATAACCAACTGTAGCCTGACGATCGCGTAACTTTTTGGGAAAAGGCTGTAATGTTGTTTGATTAGCATAGGAATACGTAATAGAATACGTATTTGTAGGATCTATATCAGCAAATTCATCAATTTTACCTGGGTGAAAAATTAAAACATCACAGCCAAGTTCCATCAATAGTAATAAAAAATAACGCTGGCTAATTGTTGTTTCACCATACCAAACAACCTTTGGAAAATCATCAGTCGGCTTCATGGATTTTGTCCATTGAATCCAATGATTTTTTAACCATTTCACCATATCAATTAAAAAGCGGCGGAAATCATCCGCAAGTAAGCCAAGGGATTGCTGGTTTTGGAAACGTTCTACAACTCGAATCATCGCAAGCTGTAAATGTCTATTCATAACAGCATCATCATGCTTCGGGATTAACTGATACCCATACATCATAGCAACCAATCGATTAATGGATAAACCTTTAGATGTTTGCTTATGTTGTATAAAAATATTTTGTAGTGCATGAAAATCCTTTTGCTCAATTTGCTTATTTAATTCTTCACTTAATATATGAACATTCGGCTTTTCTGCCAAATTATACAATTCATTAAAATAATCATCTTCCTCTAATGGCACACCTAATACACGTACAGTAATACGACTAAAACTTACTTGCTCAGGTCCTATCTTATACATTGCACGAATCTTAGGTGAATCTTGGAACTCCTGTAGCCAATCAACAGGATCGCGTTCCAAAACTGATTGTATTGTGAAGGTTTTCAAACAAACATCAACTCCTTGAAATCTTCCTCAGCCTATTTGCTCAAGAGTAATACATTTATACCTACTGTGAGCTCACTACGAATCAAAACTTTTAGATACGACAGTTGATAGCAAGCATAAAATGAAACTTTAGTCAGTGGGATTTTGATCACTATATCAGGCTTTTACAGGCAGTTAAATTAAATTTCCCACCTAATTTTTCTAACACACATAAACTTTAATGATCAATTATGCCTCGGCATAATTGTGTCCGGAATGGGCTTTGTTGCAAGTCGCATAACAGCTTCAAGCAATTCTTTTGTAAAAGCTTCTCCATTATTTGCTGAATATGTTGCATTTATTAGCACTTGGGGCTGTGTGTCTTTTAAATCTCCATGATGAGGTGTATAGGCTATATCTGCAATCGCTAGCATTCCATAATCCATAATAGAATCACCCGCTGCTAGGTGTACATCATATGTACAAAGTTGTTCTTTCATATATGTAATTGCTGCTTCTTTCGTTAACGCTTTAGGCATAATATATAATTTTTTACCTTGTAAAAGTACATGCCAGCCATGCGTAGCAAATTCCCGAACGATTGCTTTTAATTCATCATGGCGTAAAATATCATTATTAACATGATGTACATAGAATAATTCATCCATAAAAAATGAGCGCTGTAGCCATAAATCTGATTTTAAGGTCTGAAAGTGCCTTACAATATCCTCTTTAGGTATGGCAGAATCTTCAATACGTTTACGTAATGTTTTTGTCCATTCTTCATATGGACGACCATTTTCTAATATTGTACCTCCATTACTAGTAATTGCTAAATCAGGGCCGATTTCTTTTATAAAATGAATACGTTCATATTGGTACAATGCACGTGTTGTTACAGGTACAAATATTGCGTGTTTATGTACCTGGTGTAATAATTCCACTGTTGACTCAGTCATCATGCTAATCACTTCATGATCTTTTTGTTCAACTATGACAGTTGCTGTTGCAGGTGGAAACTTGTCCATCATGTGCCTAGAATAAATTAATGTACGATCTAAATCAGATGTAAATAGTAGCATATTTTGTCTCCTCTACACTTCTTTAATTAAGCCGCAACATGCATAAGACATATTCGAATACTCTTCAATACGGACATTTCTTTCTTTAGCCAACAACAATATGTGTTCAAGTTCATCTATATGTTTGGGATTTATTAAAATTTTCCATGGGATACGTCTTAGTAATACTCGTGTGGTTTCCCCTACTCCTGGCTTTATAAAATGAACATTATCAATTCCAAATTCCTCTTGAATTGCTTGAACAGATTTCATGCCTTTCCAAGTAATCGAAGGAGATACTCTTTCTAAAAGTTGTTGTTCAATCTCTTTTTGTACTTTCTCAAAACAAGTAGCTATACGATCTATGTACAAATTTGACACATCTGCATCTTCTAACTCTTTATAATATTTCGCTCCATGAAAATCCCTTTCATCCATGAACTTCAAGTTCAACACAGTCCGACTTACTAAGCCAGATACAGTTGAATTTAAACAAGCAGATGGAATTAAGAAATCTGAACGTGTTCCAAAAATAGCTGTACAGTGTCCTGGATCAGCCAATACAGCTAAATTTGCGTTCAATTGTTCTTTATGGTTCGCATTGAAACTTTGACATGCTTGTAACAATTCCTTTGTGATGGCACCTTTGCCTGTCCATCCATCAATAAATTGAATACATGCTTGAGGATGCTTTGCTAGTATATAACGAATAGCTGTCTCATCTATCCCTCTGCCACGAATAATAGAAATTGAATAATGAGGTACATTAATACTATAGCGCATTTTTATATAGCGCTTAATTAATATGCCAATCGGTGTACCAGCCCTCGCTAAACTTACAAGAACTAAATGTTCTAAACCTCTTTGTACTATAATTTGTTCCGCTACAACCCCAACAGCAGTTGCAATGCGCTCTGCATAAGCATCTAAAGTTTTGTAAAAAAGCTCCATATACGCTTCGGATGGATGAAATTCGACTGGTAGCATCTCAGAATAATGCGTACCTGATTGGATTAAGCTTTCACGTTTTTCATTATCTAGTTCAAGTACGACATTACTAATGTCACGTAGTAAAAAAACAACATCCTCTGACGTATAGCTTCCCATTTTATCTGGTTGCACCATCACGCTCATGATTCTCCCCCCAATTCATGCATACAAATAACGTAAATTTTTGCTTCAGTTACAGATTGTAATGCTTGTACACTTTGTAATATAACTTCTTTACTTGCTATACGTTCTACTATTAAAAAAAGTTCCGAGTAAGGATGACTTTGTACATTATATAAATAATTTTCAATCCCATTATTTTCAGGACTTTCAAAGGCTATTTTTTCTGTAATCGTATACTCCGTATCATCAGTACAATAAATAGGGCTACGGGTTGTTGATTGAAAATAAACATTCTCTCCTAAATGAGCAGCAATTTGCATAGGCACATACATAAATTCACCTGTGCCAATCACTAGTAATGGTCCATCTGTTCGTAGCCTTTTTAATTGCTTGGCAATTGCCAGTATTTCATCCTTTTGTTTTAAATGCTGTTCTGAAGTTAACATAAATCTCCCCGTGGCTAACATGTAAGGTTGACTATTTTCTAAACCATTCTCAGCAATAGAACGATAATATTTACGATCAATTGGCTCCTTTATTGATATTAGCGTCATGTCTTGTGTCATACATTTCATTGAGTCTACATGTTCACTTGTTAAAAGAGGTGTACCACTAAAACTAAAATGTCCACACATAATCGCAATAAAATCAATGGAGATGTTCCATTGACTCTCTAATTGTTTAAAAATCTCTTGTTGCTGTTCAGATCGCCAGTCTAAAATTGATAGCACTGTATAATGCTTAACAAGAGGAAATTTCTTTCTTAACGATGCAATAATATTCACCACTGTATTTCCAGTAGTAATTTCATCATCAATTAATACAATACGCTTGGCTTGTAACAATTTTTCAGGTTCTAAGGTATAAATTCGATGACTAGTTGCATGTGAATGTTCCTCTTCAAATGTCACAAAAGGCTCGATATCAGGTATTATTTCTCGTGTCGTATGAATATACGTCGCATTCGAAAGAAACGTATTAAAGACTGCATGACCAAGTGCTGTCGCAGTCTCTGCAAAGCCGATAAACAATGTTTCCTCATGTAACTCTAAATTTGGTTGTAAAGCATCCTGTCCATTACGCTCTTTAAGTGCATATACAATTTTTTCAATACTATTTATTTCTTCATCAACAATCCTACGATAATACATCATTGCTAGTAGTGTTCCTGTAAGTAATGGTATTTGTGGTCTAACAGCTAAATGCTTTCCTAAAACTGTACTAACAAATAAAAATTGTCTTTTCTTATTAATACGAGCAGCCATTTTAAATAAATCCGATAATGCGAAATTATGTGGATTATGTGTGATCGTAATATCAATTTCATAGTTTTGCATAATATTTAGCCTATTTTTTAGTTGTTGCATAGATATTACCTCCAACATCTTGATTTAATAATACAGATGCAAAATCTATTGATTCATGATAAACACCATATAAATGTGCTTGGCGTAATATTCTCTGCGCCCATCTCATATGAGGTTTTATTTCGTTCATTTTATTAGCATAGTGACTTTTTAAAACACCTTTTTGACCATCGTTATTCTCTACGATACTCATGGCATCTAAATATTCTTCATAAGAAATAACATATAATGCATGGACAACACGAACATGGCTTGGGTGAATAATCGTTTTTCCTACAATACCATTCTGCCTATCCATCAGTACTTCCTTCATTAAACCATCTAAGCATTCGTCCAATAATGCTTTCCGTGTATCCAACGCTCCCTTTTCGCTAAAAGGGGTCATTCTTAATGTCGGCTTTAATATACGGTGGTTACTAAAATACTCCCATACAGGTCCAGAAATGACAAAGCCATCTTCCTCACGCCCTAGTACATTGACAATATCCGCTATACAATCTCGAATAAGGCCTATATCATAAATCGTCGAATCCATGCGACGACGAATACCATATATACCACAAAAATCAGTTGCACCAATACGTACGTTTAATACACTCTGTCTATATTTATGTAAAACTTCTTTAATGGAAAATAATTCTTCCATTCGAGACTCCTTATATAGGATCTCACGACTTTCCAAAATTGGCATACCATATAACGTTAATTTATGGTCCTGAACCGTTTGCTCCAGTAATTCAAAATATATTGCTCCTTGAACTGCTGTAAATTTAGGAAACACATAACCAGTTAATACTTCTTGTCGTTCGCCTAATGTATTTGTTAATAGTTTAAACTGCTTGACATCACGTACACGAATAAATATAAGTGGTAAATCTTGTGGTAGAATTTGTTTACTGCTGTAAAGCATAAATAATTCACTAATATCCTCTATTAATTTTGCTTCACATTCTGCTAATTGTGTATCCCCTACTGCATCTTCTAGATCTATAACAATTGATGTCAACTCTTTATATTTTTGAGTTTTAATTATTTCTACAATGTTAGGCATAGAAGCTGGCATATACAATGTAGCACCTAATGCATATGCCAAAATATCTGGTGCTTCCCATTTAGTAAAAGGCTGGGGCTTTTTATAGAAAATCCTTTCTACTTCTGTTGCAAAATGTTGCATCTAATCCTCTCCTCGGAAAAAAGCTTGAACTATTGTGAAAAAAGCACTGCATCAGCCTGTTTCTTACAGACTAATACAGTGCCGAGATGTTACATAGCTGTTTTCTTATTCATCTTGTGTACAACAAATGTTAATAAGAATGCTACAATTAAAATAGCAAAGAATATTTCATGTGATAGATGGAAACCAAAAATACTTGCAAACATTTTTAAGGCAATAATTAAAATTAAAATATAAGCAGTTGTTTCAAGCTCCGGTACTCGCTCTATTAATGATAGGAAAACACCAGCGATTGTTCGCATCATAATAATCCCTAATATTCCTCCTAACAATAGAACCCATACTTGATCTGAAATCGCAAAAGCCGCCAGAATAGAATCTACTGAAAAAGCAACATCCAGTAATTCAACTGAAATTACTGTTGCCCAGAAAGTACCGAATACTCGGACCATCCAGCCATTCTTCTTAAACTCTATTGCTCCGTCCTCTTCATCGCCCTTATTTTTAAAATGTAGTATCACGAGCCACATTAAGTAAGTAGCACCTATAATCTTAATGATTGAGAACTTGACAAGATATACTCCTATACCTATGAAAATAAAACGGAAGAAATATGCTCCAAACATCCCGTACATAAGTGCTTTTTTTCGTTGATTTCGCGGAAGATGCTTAACAAGTACGGCTAATACTAATGCATTATCAGCTGAAAGAAGCCCTTCCATAATGATTAGTGAAAAAATAAGCCCCCATGCTACAGGATCTGTTAATACCTTTCCCCACATTTGCCAGTTAAAAAACTGTACATATGTATTTAATATCTCATTAATTACGTCCAACTAAGTTCCTCCATCATCTATCAATCCAAATTATTGTAGGCCATATGCATTTACTAATGCGCCCAATCCACCTTGATAACCTGAGCCAACCGCAGCAAATTTCCATTCGCCATTATGACGGTATAACTCACAAAATACAACTGCTGTTTCAATACTGAAATCTTCACCTAAATCATAGCGAAGTACTTCTGCATTTGTATCTTCATTCGTTAAACGAACATATGCATTTAGTACTTGTCCAAAGTTTTGAGAACGTGCTTCCGCATCGTAAATTGTAACTGTTACAACAATCTTTTCAATTTGCGGAGATACTTGCTTTAAGTTCACAAGAACTTTTTCATCGTCTCCATCTCCCTCACCTGTACGATTATCACCAGTATGAACTACTGACTGATCAGGGCTTGTTAAATTATTATAGAAGATAAAGTCTTGCTCACTACGGCATTTTCCCGACCCATCTAGTAAGAATACAGAAGCATCTAGGTCAAAGTCATGTCCGCCATCGAATTGTTTCACATCCCAACCTAATCCAATCCCCACGTTATTTAAACCAGGGTCTTGTTTTGTTAAATCAATACGTTGCCCTTTACTTAATTGAATCACCATTATAAATGCTCCCTTCTTTGCTTAAAAAATAGTATGTTAGTTTACATCCAAGCCATAATCGTTACAAAGAGCGGCCAATCCACCTTGATAGCCTGCACCAATTGCATTAAATTTCCATTCGCCGTTATGTCGATACATTTCACCAACAACGATTGCTGTTTCAATACTGAAATCTTCACCTAAATCATAACGAATGATTTCTTCACTTGTTTGTTCATTTACAATACGAATATATGCATTAGATACCATACCGAAGTTTTGGTTGCGTGCATCGGCTTCATGGATTGTTACAGTAAATGCTAATCGCTGTATGTGTGCCGGCACTTGGGTTAAAGCTACCTTCACAACCTCATCATCTCCATCGCCATCACCTGTTAAATTATCACCAGAGTGCACAATAGAGCCATTTCCACCTGTTGTATTGTTGTAGAAGATAAAATCATTTTGATCCGATACTTTTCCTGTATCAGTAAGTAAAAATACGGATGAATCTAAATCGAAGTCATGTCCACCATCATATTTGTTTGTATCCCAACCTAAACCAACAACTACATTTGTTAATCCTGGGTTTGTTTTTGTTAAATCTACTTTTTGACCTTTTTGCAATGAAACACCCATTATACTGTTCCTCCAATATTTTTATAATTATTGATATCTTCTAACTACGTCGCCAAGCTTAATATCATTAGTTCCAGATCCTACAGCTGCGAACTTCCAATCATTATTATGACGATAAATCTCACCACAGACAAGTGTTGTTAGATTAGAGTAGTTATCTGTTAAATTATAGCGAATTAACTCGTTTCCTGTCTTGTCATCATAAACGCGGATATACGCATTTTTAATCATTCCAAAGTGCTGATTACGTGCAGCTGCATCATAGATATTAACTATAAACACAAGTTTATTATACTGCGTAGGCACTGAGCTTAAGTCAATTGCAATAACTTCATCATCTCCATCGCCGTCACCTGTTAAATTATCACCTGAATGTTGAACAGAACCACATTTACTTATTAATTTTCCAAAGTAAACGACATCATCACCTGCTAGAACTTTATCATTCTGTAGCATTAATACTGAAGCATCACAGTCGATATCTCTGCCACTTCCACCTTCACTCCCACTAGAAAATAATTTGCCGAAAAAGCCTCCATTTTTTTCTTGACCTACTGGGTCCCAACCTAAACCAACTTTAATTCTAGTTAAGTTAGCATTACCTTTTGTTAAATCGACACGTTGCCCTTTTTGTAAATTAATTCCCAACAAAAACACCCTCCTACGAATTGCATGTACTTTACTTTCACTGTAATATTATATGTAAAATATGCTAATATTCCCTTTCGATAGATTAATAGAAAACTGAAGCCAACATTAATTGCTTTTATAATACAAAAAATATATTTTTTCAACGAAAATTGACTTTTCAGCATATCTTTAGTCTACTGTAATGTTACAAAAAACTCAATTAATGGATTGATAAATTCCCCACTTTATTTTAACGAAAAGCTTTAAAATACATCCCGCTGCTAACCTTAAAGAAGCCACTAAAAAAGTCGATTCATACCATTTTTTGGTATGAACCGACTTTCAATCTTAAAAAAATCGAGAAAGTCATTTTTTTTACTATAGCAATTCATATGTTTTTCAGTGCTCTTTCTTTTAACATCTATTAGCTTTTCATTTTCGGATCAAGCGCATCACGTAGGCCGTCCCCCATTAGATTAAAACCAAGTACCGTTAACATAATAGCTAGACCCGGGAAAATCATCGTCCACGGAGCCTTTATTAAATAAATACGGGAATCCGCTAGCATTTTACCCCATTCTGGCGCTGGCGCTTGAGCTCCTAATCCAAGAAAGCCTAGTGCTGCCGCTTCAATAATCGCTGTCGCTATCGCTAACGTTCCTTGTACGATAATTGGCGTCATCGAGTTGGGCAAAATATGCGAGAACAAAATTCTTGAATCACGCATTCCGATGGCCTTTGCTGCTACAATGTATTCCTCTTCTTTAACACTCAATACTTTCGAACGAATTAAGCGCCCGAAATTCGGCACGTTAATAATGGCAATGGCAAGCAATGCATTTTGTAATGATGGTCCAAGTACTGCTACTATCGCAATAGCTAGTAAAATACTTGGGAATGCTAAAAGAATATCAAAAATACGCGAGATTATCGTATCAATCCATCTTCCATAATAACCCGCAATAATACCAAGGAAACTACCTACAATTACAGATAGAATAACTGAAAAAAAGCCTACCTTCAAAGAAATACTAGCTCCATGTATAACTCTTGAGAAAATATCCCGCCCAAAGTCATCTGTTCCAAACCAATGCTCACTCGACGGTGCTAATAAACGGTTCGAAAGATTTTGTTCATTCATTCCTTCAGGAGCAATCATCGAGCCAAATATAGCAAGTAAAATAAAAAATAGTACAATGCCTGCACCTACTAGGGAGATTTTGCTCTTTTTAAAGCTACGCCAGCCTTCTCTCCAAGGACCTGCCGCTCGTTCACGACTTGGTGCTACTTCTGTTTTTATATTTATCGCTCCAGTCATTTTTGCTTCTCCCCTCTATTTGTATTTAATCCGTGGATCAATCACCGTATATAGTAAATCCACAATTAAGTTAATCATAATAAAAATAAAAGCAATTACTAAAATACCTGATTGAATAACAGGATAGTCTCGGAAGCCAATAGCATCATAAATATAACGACCTATTCCAGGCCAGCTGAAAATCGTCTCTGTTAAAATGGCACCACCTAGCAGTAACCCTGTTTGCAAACCGATTACTGTTAATACTGGGATAATTGCATTTTTCAATGCATGCTTATAAACAACAATAAACATTTTTTGTCCTTTTGCTCTAGCGGTGCGTACATAGTCAGAGCGCATTACTTCAAGCATAGACGACCTAGTCATTCTTGCAATAATCGCCATTGGGATTGTCGCAAGAGCTATGCCCGGTAATACTAATCGCTTTAATACTTCAGTAAATTGATCAAAGCGGCCTTGTATTAACGTATCCAGTAAATAAAAATGGGTAATGGTAGTTATTGGATCTCGCACATCTTCTCGCCCAGACGTCGGGAACCAGCCAAGCTGATTACTAAAAGCCCATTGTTCCATTAAGCCGAGCCAGAAAACGGGTATAGATACTCCGATTAATGCAACTACCATTGCCACATAATCAAACCAAGAATTTTGAAACCATGCAGAAATAATGCCTGCATTCACGCCAACAATCACTGCGATAATCATGGCAAATAGCGCTAGCTCAGCTGTTGCCGCTAAATACGGGAAAATTTCCTCTGATACAGGCAATTTAGTACGTAATGATATTCCTAAATCCCCCTGAAAAATGCCACCTAAATAGCTAAAATATTGTGTATACCATGGCTTATTTAATCCTAAACTTGCGTTTAACGCTTCGACCGCTTCTTTCGTTGCCTGCTGTCCTAAAATTACTTGTGCTGGATTACCAGGAATTGCACGAATTAACATGAAAACGATAAAAGTCATTCCAAGCAAAACTGGGATTAATTGAGATAAACGTCTTCCCATATAGTGAAGCATTTTCTTCACCCCTCTGTTATTTTCAAATATACTTTTGTATAAAAAGCATTAAAGTCTTTACACATACTGTAGAAAGGGTCAGCCTTCACCAAACGGTTCCGGACGCAATTATGCCGAAGCATAATGGATCGTTTAGATGATTGGTCTTTCATACAGAAAAAAATACCTCTAGCTGTAAAAAGAATCCGCTAGATTCCTACGGCTTACCCGCAGAAAGCAAGCAGATTCTTTATAATAATTCCCTCTAAAATTAAAACCTGTCCAAGACAGCCCTATAAGCCTACTTCATATCTACTGACTCTAAACGGTCAGAGCCTGTCGGATGTGCAACATAGTTTGTAACTTTAGTATTAGCAGCTAAAATTGGAGTAGAGTGAGCAAGTGGAACCCATGGTGCATCTTTAGAGATAATCTCTTGTGCTTGCTTGTAAAGGGCATTACGCTTGTCCTCATTCATTTCAGTTTGCGCTGCTACTAATAGTTTGTGCACTTCTTTGTTGTCATAGAATGTATAGTTGTTAGAATGAATATTATCTCCGTCTAATAAAGTGTAAAGGAAGTTATCCGCATCACCGTTATCACCTGTCCAACCAAGTAAGAACGCATCCGCATCTCCCTTTTCCGCCTTATCTAAATACGTAGCCCATTCAAACGTTACGATTTTAGATTTCATACCAACATCTGCTAAATTTTTCTGAATGGCTTCCGCAATTTTTTGACCATCAGGCATGTACGGACGTGGCACAGGCATTGCCCATAGTTCGATTTCTTTACCATCATAGCCAGCCTCTGCTAATAATGCTTTTGCTTTTTCTGGATCATATTCATAGCCTTTAATGGCGTCGTTGTAGCCTGCAACTAATGGAGGCATTGGATTTTTCGCTGGCTCGCCTAAGCCTTCATAAAATGCATCTACTAATGCTTGCTTATCGATTGCATAATTTACTGCTTGACGAACTTTTACGTTATCGAACGGTGGACGAGTTACTGTTAATCCAAGATAACCAACATTCATAGATGGACGTTCGATTAGTTGTAAATCTGTATTGGATTCGATTGAAGCTTTATCAGATGGACTTAAACCATCCACTACATCAACTTCATTGTTAGTTAATGCATTGAAACGTGCGGAGTTATCTGGAATAGAACGGAAAATAACTTTATCTAATTTCGGCAAATCTGCAATACGGTAATCTGGGTTTTTCTCTATTGTGATGGAATCATTTCGTTTCCACTCAACAAATTTAAATGGACCAGTACCTACTGGATGATCTTTAAGTGCCTCATCATCTTTTTCAAAAGCTGTTGGTGAAGCAATAGCAAATGGAGACATCGCTAAATTTTTCAAGAATGTTGCCTGCGGTTGAGATAATTTAAATATAACTTTATAATCACCATCAGCAGTAATCGACTCAATTACTTGCTTGTCATCTACCGTAAATTGAGAGGCGTAGTATGGGAATTTTTCAGCACCACCAGCTTTCCAGCGCTCAAAATTTTTCACGACTGCTTCAGCATTGAAATCAGTACCGTCATGGAACTTAACTCCTTCTTCAAGTTGCATCGTATACGTTAATCCATCTTCTGAAGGCTCCCAAGATTTTGCCAGCCCTGGCTGCAATGTCACATCTTGCTCTCCAAAGTTAATTAGAGTCTCATAGAGGTTAACCGTTACTTTAAATGATTCACCTTCTGTTACTGTCGCTGGATCGAGAGCAGTGGAATCACCACCACGACCATATACTAATGTTTTTGAACCACCGCTAGCTTTATCGCCACCACTTGAAGTATCTTTACTACCCGTATCCTTAGTATCTGAGCCGCCACAAGCTGCTAACATCGTCGAAAGAACAAGGATAAGCATTACACCCAAAGTCCAAAGCTTCTTTTTTTTCATTGATTTTCCCCCTAAGTTTTTTTATATCATTGAATGTTGAAGTGCATCATATAGATGGCACGCAACATAATGACCCGGTTTCACCTCTTGCATTTTTGGAACTACTTGAGAGCATTCTTCTTTTTTAAATGGACATCTTGTATGGAAAGTGCACCCGCTTGGCGGATTCGAAGCACTTGGGATATCTCCAGAAATAATGAGCTGTTCACGTTCAAACGTAGGATCTGGAACAGGTACCGAGGATAGCAATGCCTGTGTATATGGGTGAAGTGGCTCAGCATATAGATCCTCACTTGCTGTCAGCTCCACTAATTTCCCTAAATACATGACACCTACACGATTACTAATATGGCGTACAACTCCTAAATCGTGGGAAATAAAAATATAAGTTAGCTTTAAATCCTTTTGTAAGTTTTGCAATAAATTCAATACTTGAGCCTGTATTGATACATCGAGTGCAGAGACGGGCTCGTCCGCAATAATCAAACGTGGATTCGTCATCAGAGCACGGGCAATGCCGATACGCTGTCTTTGACCACCACTAAATTGATGAGGATATCGTTTCACATGATATTCATTTAATCCAACAATTTCGAGAAGCTCTAATACCTTCTGTTTCCGTTCCTTCGCGTTGCCCATCCCATGAACAATAAGAGGCTCCTCCAATATTTTTCCAATATTATGCCTAGGATTAAGAGAAGCATAAGGATCTTGGAAAATCATTTGAATGTCTCTACGGGCTTTGCGCATTTCATTGTTCGAAAAATCTGAAATCATTTTACCTGCGAATTCAATCTCGCCCTCTGTTGGCTCAAGCAATCGCATTAAAAGTCGACCAGTCGTTGATTTACCACACCCTGATTCACCAACAATACCTAATGTTTCTCCTTCAAAAACTTCAAAGGAAACATCATCCACTGCCTTTACGTCTCCAACCTGTGTATTCAAGGCACCCTTCCGAATAGGGAAATACTTTTTCAAACCATCAACTTTCAATAACACTTTCGACATGTTGCTCCACCTCCTGTTTCTCTAGTAAAAAACATCTCGATTTATGCCGCTCTGCCGCTTCATATAAAGGTGGTGTTTCTTGTACACAGCGGTCCATTGCAAATTCGCAACGCGCTGCAAAACGACAACCTTCCTGAATACTACCAGGCTTAGGTACACTACCTGGTATAGAGTAAAGATTATCCTTTTTATAACGCATATCCGGTACTGATTTAATAAGCCCCTGTGTATAAGGATGCTTTGGATTAACGAATATCTCCTGAACAGGTGCCTCCTCTACAATTTGGCCTGCATACATCACAATAACCCGCTCGCATGTTTCTGCTACAACGCCTAAATCATGTGTAATTAATAATACGGCTGTATTTAAACGTTTATTTAAATCTTTCATAAGCTGCAAGATTTGAGCTTGAATCGTAACATCTAATGCAGTAGTCGGCTCATCAGCAATCAATACCTTCGGATCACAGACAAGTGCCATCGCAATCATGACCCGTTGTCGCATCCCTCCCGATAGTTGATGTGGGTAATCTTTTAATAATTCCTCAGCTCGTGGTAAACCTACTAGTTTCATAATATCAATGGCCCTTGCAAATGCTTCCTTTTTAGACCATTTTGGATGATGAATTAAAATCGCTTCCTTTAGCTGATCCCCAATTGTAAACAAAGGATTTAAGGATGTCATAGGCTCCTGAAAAATCATCGCCACATCCTTCCCCCGAATTTTTTGCATTTGTTTATCAGATAATGTGACAAGGTTTTTGCCATCTAATAGTATTTCTCCACCCGTTATTTTTCCTGGTGGCGATGGTATTAACCCCATAATGGACAGTGATGTGACACTTTTTCCACTTCCCGATTCCCCTACAATCCCTAATATTTCTCCCTCATGAACAGCAAAATCGATATTATCTACGGCAGGAATTTGTCCATCATCTGTAAAAAAGGTTGTCTTTAAACCTTTTATTTCTAGCAGCTTTTTTCTCATGATCAATCGCCCCATCCTACCTATATTTTTACTTAATTACATTCACTGTCACTCAATTCCCCATTTTCAGATAATTCTAACCAAAAAACATTGCTCTTTCAATCATAATTATTCTGCAATTAACAAAGATTTTCTACATCGTTCGAGTTCCATATTAATTATGCCTTATTATTCAATAATATTTTATAAATAAGACAAAAAAATAGCGTCCATTTATATTTAAATGGAACGCTATTTTTAAATTATTGACTCATTATCAAAAAATTGGGATGACATTACGCTATGCTTTCGCATATAAAAACTTGTTAGTCCAAGCGACTCCTCAGATGCATCGCGAGTGAAGAGGCTCATTGGACGCCCCCAGGAAGCTCTACTCTGTGCGAAAGCGGAGCGACAGCAACAAAGCGCCTGGCAGGAACGGAAATCAACCCTACGTTATGGGAGCCACATTTTTTCTATTATAAAGTGGTATATCAATCTAAATGCTGCACCTGGAATAAATTAAAGTAAGTCCCCTCTTTTTGCATTAGTTGCTCATGGGTACCACTTTCAATTAATTGTCCATGATCTATAACAATAATTTTATCTGCATGTGTAATCGTAGACAGTCGATGAGCAATTATAATAGTTGTGCGTTCATGTGCAAGTACATCCAATGATTCTTGAATAAGTGCCTCACTTTCCAAATCCAACGCAGAAGTTGCTTCATCCAGTATTAAAATAGGGGGATTTTTTAAAAATACACGAGCGATTGCTACTCGCTGCTTTTGTCCACCTGATAACTTCACACCGCGCTCCCCGACTTTTGTGTCATAGCCATTTGGCAAGCTCATAATAAAATCATGTGCATTTGCCGCTTTTGCTGCAGCCATTACCTCCTCATCAGAAGCACCCGGCTTGCCCATTAAAATATTTTCTTTTACCGAATCGCTGAACAAAATATTATCCTGTAGGACGATTCCAATTTGTGAGCGTAAAGAATGTAATGTTACGTCTCGTACATCATTTCCATCAATACGCACCGCGCCACTAGTAGTATCATAAAAGCGAGGGATCAAACTAATAATAGTTGATTTTCCTCCGCCACTCATTCCTACAAATGCAACTGTCTCTCCAGGGTTAATCGTGAAATTGATGTTGTTTAAAATTTGTGAGCCATCTTCTTCATATTGAAAATTCACATTGTCAAAGCGGACTTCACCATTTACTCGAGGTAGCTCTAACGCATTAGCCTTGTTTTTTATTTCAAAAGGTTCATCTATTAATTCAAACATTCGATCCATTGATGCTATTGACTGTGTTAACATCGTTGATGAACTAACAAGACGACGAAGTGGACCATAAAGTCGTTCGATATAAGCGATAAAGGCCACCATCGTCCCGACTGAAAGAGAACCATTAATAACCTGATATCCTGCATAAGCAATTACTAGGAGAGGTGCTACATCCGTGATGGTATTTACCACCGCAAAGGATTTAGCATTCCATTTCGTATGGTCTAGTGCCTTTTCTAAAAATTCACCATTTGCTTCGTCGAATAATTTTTGCTCATGCTTTTCTAGCGTGAAGCTTTTAATAATACTCATTCCAGCTACACGTTCATGTAAATAACTTTGCACACCCGCAAGTGCTTGTGATCGTTTACGTGTTAAAGATCGAAGTTTACCAAAGAAGTACTTCACACTAAATGCATAAAATGGGAACGCAACTAATGCTACTAGCGTAAGCTTAACATCCATGGCAAACATAATACCGACAGCAATAACAATTGTCGCAAGGTCTAGCCAAACATTCATCAAGCCTGTCATGATAAAGTTTTTTGTTTGCTCCACATCATTAATCACTCTTGAAATAACATCGCCAGCTCTTGTATTGGCATAGTATCTTAAACTTAATCGCTGTAAATGTGCATATATTTGTTTTCGAATATCGAAAAGCACTTTGTTACTGACATTTTGAGCGAAATATTGACGGTAATACTCAATCGGTGGTCGAATAATAAAGAATACAATGATCGTACCACCTAACCAATAAAACAATTCCTTTGTCTTCTCTGCATCCGTTAGACTTTTTGCATCGATAATATCATCTAACACGATTTTTATGAGTAATGGAATAAATAACGGAATCGCAAATTTCACTATACCAATTAGAATCGTTAAAATAATTTCCCATGTATATGGTTTTACAAATTTCATATAACGCTTAATACTACCCAATTTATATCACATCCTTATTAATAACCCTCTTATGTAAATAGCACATAAAAAGAAACAGACATCCACAAATTGAATGTCCAAACGTATTATAGCAATATTTTGCTTTAAGTACATTTAATTTAGCTTTAACACTAACTATTTTGCAATCCGATTGTTTAAGGCATAAAAAAAACACCCATTAGTAAAACTAATAGGTGCAACTAATCATCTGCTTGCATATCGAGCTGAAACTTATAACGACTTGTCCAGGCATCGATGAAATCAGGTGCAAAGGGTCCTCTTTTTTGTTGAATCCAGCTAATTAATTTATCGACATTGCGCTTTAAAATTTTATCTATGACATCTGGATAAGACATTTCCTTACGATGTAGCTCATATTCATCCTCATCTAAGAGTGAATAAGACATATCAGGGAAAACTTTAATATCTAAATCATAGTCAATATATTTAATGGCATTATTATCGAAAACAAATGGTGAGCTTAGATTACAATAATAATACACACCGTCCTCACGTAGCATGCAAATGATATTAAACCAGTGCTCCGCATGGAAATAACAAATAGAAGGCTCTCTCGTTAGCCAAGTACGACCATCGGATTCTGTCACAAGTGTCCGTTCATTCGCACCGATAATTATATTTTTCGTCCCTTTTAAAACCGTTGTTTCTTGCCAAACACGGTGGATACGGCCATTGTGCTTATAACTATGTATTTGTATCGTTTCTCCTTCTACCGGTATTGCCATTTTTGAAGCCCACCTTTTCGTCTATATGCTACCTAAATCTAGCAGTCTCTAGTATATTATAGCAATGTGTACGCGAAAGGTGTAGTTAGAAAACCACAAATTTCCCTGCGCTCTTTTAAATTTGTACGAAATTTCGTTAATTTGAAGCGAATTTTATCATAACAACAATCCAATTGAAGTTTTTTGCTTGTGTTTATATACAAATTGGATTTTTTTCTGAATCAAAGCCTTTCTTCCTCGCTTCCGAAAAATTAAAAAGGAGCTGCCTTTATTAATCTTTTCGATTTTAGACAGCTCCTAAGAGGTAAATGCAATTATGCAATTACAAAGTTTTATTCACCAAGATCTTGGTTAGTTTTATTGAAGTTACCTGAAGCTTGAGCTTTTTTTTGCTCTGCTTTAGCATTTTGCTTTTGCACTTCATTAACGTCTGTTTCATAACCAAATTCTTGACTTTGACGTTGCATGTTTTTATTCGGTTGTAAATTTTGGTTGTTATTTTGCTTTTTCATTATTCATTCACCTCCACGCTCATTATTGTGTACCGAGGTGAATGCTTTTATGCTCATTAATTTTTATAAAATTTTATTTTCTTGATTAACCCTTAATTTCTTGCCAAATTTTCAGCATTGGAACGGGCATTGGTAATAATTCAATTTGCTCTCGAGTCAGCCATTCGCCCTTAACTGCTGAATTGCATTTCATAAAATAGCTATTTATATGCCATGTTAAATGTGAAAAAACATGTTTAAATGCTAACAAATCTTCTTGCGATTGAACATTCATAGCATAATCATTTATAAATGTCTCTATTGAATCTTTACCGTGCTCAAGCATTGGAAACTGCCATAGGTTAGCAAGTAAACCTTCTGCTGCTCGCTGTTCTAATAAAAATCGACCTTCGTCATCTTGGCATACAAGCACATCGTATGAGATATGCTTCATCTTTACTTTTTTAGATTTGATCGGTAATTTTTCTGGCTCACCTTCATTATAAGCGGTACAGTATTCGCGAACTGGACACAATAAACACTTTGGTGAGGTTGGCGTACAAATAAGTGCACCCAGCTCCATTAAGCCTTGATTGAAGGACGATGCATTTTCGGGATCTATCAATTCTTCAACAGCCGCTTCAAAAACCTTTTTAGTCTTTGGAACTGCTATATCATCATGAATAGAAAGCACACGACTTAAAACGCGCATAACATTGCCATCAACCGCATGTTCGGGCTTATTATAGGCAATACTTAAAATAGCGCCAGCAGTATATGGGCCTACGCCTTTTAATGTTGAAATCTCGTGGCGATTATCAGGTACTATCCCACCGTAGTTTTCTAATACCTCACGGACCCCCGCTTGTAGGTTACGTGCACGGGAGTAATAGCCAAGGCCTTCCCAATGCTTCAATAAGTATTCTTGCGGAGCTTCCGCGAGTAATTCTAATGTTGGAAAACTTTCCATGAAACGATTGTAATAAGGAATAACTGTGTCGACACGTGTTTGCTGGAGCATCACTTCCGATACCCAGATTTTATAAGGGTCCGTAGTATGTCTCCAAGGTAAATCACGTTTCTCAACATTAAACCATTCAACTAAAGATTGTCGAAATTCTGTTACATATGGATAATTCACAGTGACCTCCTGCGTCTTTACGATTTTATTTATGGTAAAAAGAGTATACAATTAAGAAAAGATTATCTGTCAAAAACGACAAAAAACGTCATAATTCTTCATGCTTTAAAACAACTTTCTTAATTGTAAATATCACGTATTACGGATGATTGAAATATACATGTATGTAATTGTACTCTTTTTTGTTGCATACAAGGAGTGGATATTTTTGGATTCAGGCACACATTTCGTTATGGGTATTGCCCTCGGAGGTCTTGCATTAGTCGACCCCGTAGTAGCAGATCATTCAATGACCTTTACCGCAGTAATGGCAGGTACAATTATTGGCTCACAGGCACCTGATGTCGATACAGTGTTAAAACTACGTAACAATGCCGTTTATATTCGACATCATCGAGGAATTACACATTCACTACCAGCAGTAGCCCTTTGGCCCATATTAATTACAGCGGTTTTAGCACTTATTATTCAAGACGCAAATGTGTTTCATTTATGGCTTTGGACATTTTTAGCTGTAGCACTTCATGTCTTTGTTGATATTTTCAACGCTTATGGTACACAAGCACTTCGACCATTCTCTAGAAGATGGGTTGCACTTGGTGTTATTAATACGTTTGATCCAATTATTTTTACACTACATTGCCTTGGCATTTTACTTTGGGCATTTGGTGCAAATCCGGTTTGGACATTTAGTATTATGTATCTCATTATTATCGTTTACTATCTTTTACGCTTTACAGTCCAAAAAGCTGTAAAGAACGCTGTGCATAAAACCATACAGGATGAAGAGTATGTCATTGTAGCCCCTACAATGCGATTCTTCCACTGGCGAATTGCAGCAAAATCCAAAACGCATTATTACGTTGGGCGCGCTTATGGGCGAACTGTTAATATTTATGATAAATTCGAAATAAAACCTTTACCGAAAACGCCTCTTATCGAAATAGCATTGAAAGATCGCAATCTCGCTGCTTTCGTGTCATTCTCACCATTGTATCGCTGGGAAATTTCAGAACTCGATAATGGCTTAACAGAAGTAAGATTAATTGATCTGCGTTACCGTAGTGATAATCGCTATCCGTTCGTTGCTGTCGCTCATTTAAACGATGACAATGAGATTATCACTTCATACACAGGCTGGATTTTTACCGAAGATAAACTTCAAAAAAAATTACAGGTTGGTGCAAGTAATTAAACATCAGCAAACCCTGACCAAATATTGGTCAGGGTTTTGTTATTGTACTATATCATCACTAGCATCGAGTAAATGTGCGTATTTAGGATTGCGTCCTGCAAATGCATGAAGTTTATCGCCGTAGCTGTTAATTAATTGCCGCACTAAATTTTCAGTGTAATCAGCACCACGATAGGAGTAGCCTGCTTTTGCAGAAGTCGATTCAAAATCACTCCATAAAAGCTCAATCCATACTCGTGCACGTCCTACTGACATTTGCGGGTTTTTTGTAAGTAATTCAGCAGTTAGTTTTTCAATTTTTTCTTCCATTTATTTGCCCACCTTTACAGGAGATAGCATGGAAACAGGTAAAGCCTCTTGATATTTTTCGCCCCCTAAGCGATGTCCCCAAGCAAAGCGACCTTTTAAATAATCCACTTGAAAAAATTCATTTTCAGAGCCGTCAATACGATACATTTCTCCAGGAATTATTGTNTCCAAATCTACTAAATAAGCAGCCGCCATTAANGCCTTACGCTCATATACTGCGAATTCATTAATGATACCTAGCTGTTCCGCCTTACGTGCCTTTTCCTTTATCATTGCTATTTCCTCACGTAATTCGTGCTCTGACATTGCAGCATAATTTTTTTCGTTCATTCCTCATTCTCCTTCTCTTCTATAAAACGATCTATAACCTCTATAGGAAACCCCTTTTGATAGAGAGCCTGCTTTATTTTCATTTTTAATTCATAGCCAGTATACTTCGATGAATACTTTTTCCAAACTTTTTCGCCTTGTCCATCAAGTAGCTGTTGCCATTCATCTTCATCTTGCTCAATCTCTATTTGACTGAGCACATCATCTACAACACTAAAAGAATAACCTTTCCGCATTAAAAAATCTTGAATTTTAGCTTTTATTTGTGTTGGTGTTTTCTTTTTTTCCGATCGAATGACCTTCTCAGCCAATTGTGTGGCAAGCTTTACCTGTTCCGCATGACTGTACGTAGCAAGAACCTCATCCTGTAAGCTTTTATCAATTCCTTTTTTCATAAGGTCTTGCCTAATTGCCTTAGGACCCTTTTTCGTCGTAGCTTTTTTCGTATCGAGTAACGCCTTCGAGTAAGTTTCATCATTTAAAAAGCCGTATGATTTAAGCTTTTGAATAGCCTCTAAAATAACCGCTTCCCCAAATTCTAACGAGAGAAGCTTTTTCTTGACCTCATGCTCACTACGCATTTGATAAGACAAAAAATTTAACCCTTTATTAAAGGCTTTTCGAATCTCATCCTCATAGGCAATTTCCTGAATATCAAATTCCTCAAGTACTTTTCCCTTCGTTAATCCAAATTGAATGAGAATTGCCTCATCTACAGGAAAAGCGTATTCTTCGTTCAAATATATATTATAACGTTCTGGGTTGTTTTTTTGACGTGCAATTTTCGTAATAATACGCATTTCAAACACCTCACTACTGACCATTATAACATTTTTCGAAGGTATTGCTCTGTGGGTATGCTCCAGTTTTGCATCGGTATTTCCTCTTCAATATTTATCGCATTAAATAAAATAGGATAATTTTTTTAAAAATACGCATTCTAATGAAAAAGAAAGGATGCGTTTTTATATGTGGAAACAGCATATTGTAGGTGCGGTCATCGCTACTTTTATTATTGCCGCAGCGATTAGCTTTAATCCATTTTCAGCTTCTGGCTCCGATGAATACCATTGGGGATTAAAGAAAGCAAAAAACGGTGAACCAGCTGAGGCTGGAGCACAGCTTGATCAGCTACTTGAGAAATATGGTGCTATTTATAAAGGTAAGCCTGATAAAAAAGTTGCGTATTTAACCTTTGATAACGGATATGAAAATGGGTTTACAGAAAGCATTTTGGATACATTGAAGAAGGAAAAAGCACCAGCCACCTTCTTTTTAACTGGTCATTATTTAGAAAGTGCCCCCGATATAGTGAAACGCATGATTAAAGATGGCCACACAATCGGCAANCATTCATATGGACATCCAAATATGGCGAGATTAACNCCAGATGCTATGCGTACAGAATGGAAAAAATTTGACGATAAACTCCGGGGATTGACTGGTATAAAGCGTACAACATACTTCCGACCACCTGAAGGTACATTTAATGCGAAATTATTAGAGGTAGCAAATACTGAGGGCTACCGTCATATTTTCTGGTCTGTTGCCTTTAAGGATTGGGAAAGGGATGTCCGTCGTGGTGCAGATTATGCGTATAATGCATTAATGGAACAGCTTCACCCTGGCGCTGTTATTTTAATGCATACAGTTGCACAAGATAATGCAGAAGCTCTCCCAAGGTTTATTGCCGATGCAAAAAAACAAGGCTATACATTTTTATCCATTGACGATTTAGTTTTAGAATATGAAGATTCCCCTGTCGCTTTGCAATCGTCTACTCCTTAGTTATAATGGGGAGATGATATTAAAAGAACAGGGACGTGGATCGCTTGACGCAGCAAACAACAATGGAAGTAGGACAAAAATTTCCGCTAACAATAAAAAGACTTGGTATTAACGGTGAAGGAGTAGGCTTTTATAAGCGTAATGTTGTATTCGTAAAAGGCGCTATTCCTGGTGAAGAAATTACAGCACAAGTAACTAAAACACAGCGAAACTTTGCCGAAGCAGAAATAGTTACTATTCGCAAAGCTTCAAAACATCGCCAGGAAGCACCATGCCCAGTTTATAACGAATGTGGCGGCTGCCAGCTTCAGCATATGACATATAAAAAACAGCTAATCGAAAAGCGGGATATCGTTATTCAAGCATTAGAACGTTACGCTAAACCTTTAGCCAATACAGTTGAAGTTCGCAAAACTTTAGGGATGGATAATCCATGGAATTATCGTAACAAAAGTCAGTATCAAGTACGTAAAGAGGGTAAACGTGTCTATGCGGGGTTATTTGCAGAAGGTAGTAACAAGTTATTGAACATCAATGATTGCCTTGTTCAGCATCCGATTACATCTAAAATCACAGTGGCAACGCGTAAAATTTTACAAAAACTAAATATTACTATTTATGATGGTCGTACACTCGATGGCTTAGTACGTACGATTGTTGTACGTACAGGAATTCGTACTGGTGAAACACAAGTCGTGCTCGTTACAACGCGCAAGGAAATTCCACATCAAGTGGAACTCATTGCACGTATTAAAAAAATCGACCCAAGTATTGTTTCGATTGCCCAAAATATTAACCGTGAGAAAACATCGTTAATTTTTGGCGATGAAACAATTGTCCTTGACGGCAAGGAAACAATTCATGAGGAGCTTGGAGAATTAGCCTTTGATTTATCAGCTCGCGCCTTTTTCCAACTGAATCCAACACAAACGGTTCATCTTTATGATGAAATAAAAAAAGCAGCCGCATTAACAGGCAAAGAAACAGTTGTTGATGCTTACTGCGGTGTCGGAACAATCGGCTTATGGCTGGCTGACAAAGCAAAAGAAGTTCGCGGGATGGATGTTATTCCAGAAAGCATTCAGGATGCACGTAAAAATGCCCGAAACCATGGCTTCAAGCATACAAAATACGCAGTCGGCACAGCAGAAAGTGTCCTAGCAAAATGGCGCAGAGAAGGGTTTACACCAGACGTTATTACAGTTGACCCACCTCGCACAGGTCTAGCACCAGAATTCATCCGCACGGTGTTGAAGCTAAAACCGAAGCGCTTCGTCTATACATCGTGTAATCCATCAACTTTAGCGAAGGATTTAAACGAATTATCGAAGTTTTATGATGTGGAGTATATTCAGCCAGTGGATATGTTTGCACAAACTGCACAGGTGGAGTGCGTGGCGAAGCTTGTGTTGAAAAATAAGTAATGAAAACGGGCGTCCTCAAACAATGAGTGACGCCCTTTAACATACAGCTGCATGGTGGATCGATAACTTTTATATTGAGTTAGTGTTATCTACAAATATTATTTGATTTTATGTTAACTTGTCTGTATAATATCATTCTAGGTGCCAAACCTATGTGACTTGGACGGAACATCCTTGTCACGCAAAGAACGCCATAACAGCACGGATTTGCTGGGCGTTTTTTTGTTTTATGAGCGGGAAGATGAGCCCCGCTCTTTTATTTTGTCTAAACTTATACTACTCAAAAGTCTCCGGGCTGACTCTCTTTTTTCCGCTTCAAGGATCATTCCAAAAAACGATCCCCCTTACATTGACACTGGTCGCTTATTTTTATTTCGCCCAAATACTAATAAAACAATGGCTATAGCTAGCAAAAGCATCGCCACTAATAAAAGAAAGCTGTAATTTACATATTCTAAATAAATGCCTCCTAAAAATGGTCCTGTTAAACTACCGATACTTAGAGCAATACCGCAAAGCAGATTTCCTGTTGGTAGTAACTCCTTTGGTGTTAAGTCAGCCATAAAAGTAATACCTAATGAAAACATCGAACCGACTAATGTACCTGTAAAGAAAAATGCTACAGCTACTGCGATTTGTGAATGCTCTACAAAACTTGCAATGCCAAAAATAACAGCCCCACCAAATGAACCTATCAGCAAGACATTGCGTCGTCCTACTTTATCCCCTATAGCTCCAAGTGGTACTTGTGTCAAAATCCCACCAAATGTAAAGACTGATAAAATAATAGGAATCATATCCACGTCGAAACCTTTTCGTAACGCATAAACTGGGAACAAGGCATTTAAAGAAGATTCTAAAAACCCATAAACAAATGGCCCTAAAAATGCAAGCCACGCGAATGCAATAGCCATTTTATAACGATGCCACCCCCTTGCATGCAAGTCTCCCGTTAATCTCTCTGGTTTTTCATTTTGTAAAAGGAAGACAAAAGCCCATGCTAATAAGCACATAATCGAGGACACAATAAACGGTAATGCTTCTGAAACTTGTATAAGCTTCACCATCAAAGGACCAACCGCAAAACCTGTACTAAAGGACAAGCCGTAAATGGCCATACCTTTTCCTAAGCTTTTATGATCTGTAGTGCTTGTAATCCACGTCTGTGTTGCAAAATGTAATGCATGATCCCCAATCCCAATGAGTAAGCGGAGGGTAAACCAAAAAGTCACACTCTTCCATAAGGGAAATGCGAGCAGTGAAGTGAAGACAAGTGCACCGCCTATTAAAATAATGGTTTTGTAGCCCCATTTTCGTAATGGCTGCTCGATAAACGGTGAGATTAATAAAGTTCCTATGTATAGACCTGTTGCGTTCAATCCATTCAACGCAGAGGATACTCCATCACGTTCAAAAATAATTGAAATTAGCGGTAATAGCATCCCTTGTGAAAAGCCAGAAATAGATACAATTAACACTAGAATGGCAAACCTTTTTTTGCTGTAATCTGAGAAGTATGTCATCGTTTCCTCCAACATCAAGTCATTTTTCCAAATAACGGCATAGCAAAAAGCCTTAGCGCTCACCACATGTGATTTTACGCTAAGGCCTAACTAACACGTATCTCCATTTAATTGTATAAACACGAATTTCGGCTTTTACATCGGCCGAGTACTTGTTTAAACTCCCTCCTTTTCGAGTTAGAGTTTTTTTGATTTTTGAAATCAGCTCCTTTACTTTTTCTTAATATTAATTTAACACACGCCTTCAGTATTGTAAATATTCAGTCTATTGGTTTTCGCAAAATAATCGCTAAGTCCTAGGTGTTTACCTAAACATTGAAATTTAGTCCCAAATCAGCTAAGATGAAGGGGATGAAATGAGGTGTATGTATGTCAAATCCAATCACTGATAAAAAACAGCAAATGAACTACTTAAAAGAGCGTCTTGAAATGTTTTTAGAAGTTTTAGATGCAATAGATCCTGAAACAACTGAATTAGAGGATATCGATCGTTTAATTCAAATGATGGATGATTTAGAAGACAAAATGGAGCAATTTAATGCTCGTGAACAATAACAACTAATCAATTTCAACTTGGCGTAATTGCGTCCGAATATCAAAATCCGTGACATCCGCCGATAGCTTAACATCAGAAAGTCTTTTATAACTAACTCTTCACTTTCATACAGAAAAAGAATTGCAAAAAAGACAATAAAAGCAAGCGGATGTGCTATATCCACTTGCTTTTTTCTGTTCCATTTCCGGTTAATAGCAATCCCAATTATATAGAACTTTACTAAAATCTTTACGTTTTAGCTCTTCCTCTGTAATGAAGAAGTTGCCGACTCCAACATCCCCCCATAGAATATGATCACCTATACTGTCAATCTGAAGCAATAAGACTGTTGACTCTGTATAATCACCATAAGCTCGTGGGTCATTCTGAGTAAAGAATGGGTATCCCCCGATTTTATGACCCGTACTATTCAATGTCTCAAAAAATGAGTCTACTAAATTATCATTGTCTTCTATATTAGTAAGTATCTTTGTATAGAGTTTTTCACTTCTAAAATCGTTTGCCGATAATGGTTCATAGCCCGCTTCAAAGGACAGTGCCATTTCTTTTTCCACTGGAAAGTATAATTCTTCCTCTTTCACTTCAACAAATGAGAAGTCTTGTACTAACTGTGACTCATCACTGACAATATGTTCGTGGAAAATGACACGGAAGCCCTCCTGATTTTGGCCATTGTCAAAGTCCATCCCTAATACATCATCATAGCCATCAATAAAAAACTGTAAAATCCCCTCTTCAGGGAAATTCGGTAAATGCTTCGATACATTTGCAAAATTGATTTGTGCTAGTAATTTTAATGGTTGCCCCTCAGGACTTTTCGGATATTCCATTGAAAGAGGAAAATACGGATCCCCCGCGAACTTACTTTCAAATAAAGATGTTTTTCGTTCTTCCGTGTCAATAAATACAGTAGGCTGTAGTGTTTCTTCTATTATTGTNCGATATTGTTCAAATACTTCAGGTAAATTAAGTAACTTCATAATATTACCTCCTAAAGGAAATTTTAAATTCATTATAGAACGAACGTTCTTTATTAACAATCTTTATGGGGATTTGATCAGCACAGCATAGATACATAATTTCACATTTAAATTACCTCTTTTTGAGAATAGACCTTTAATTCCGACCACAATGAGTTGAACTCTTTTTTTCATTAGTTGAAAAGAGTATAATGTATCGTGGAAATAATCAAATTTTCTATGGGGGGCAACACTAAATGAATATCCAAAATTTGGAGAAAAGTCTTTACGATTTAATTACTGAAACATCTACTAATCTACCAAAAGACGTACGTCGTGCAATTAAGAAAGCTAAAGAAGCTGAGAATGCTGGTACTCGTGCTGCAATGAGCTTAGACACAATCTCAAATAATATTATTATGGCAGAAGATAATGTATCACCAATCTGTCAAGATACTGGTCTACCAACATTCAAAATTTATACGCCTGTTGGTGTAAACCAATTAGAAATTAAAGAAGCTATTAAAAAAGCTATTAATGATACTACTGCAGATGCAAAATTACGTCCAAATGCGGTTGATTCATTAACAGGCGCAAACAGCGGTAATAACCTTGGTGATGGTCTTCCTGTTATGAAATTTGAACAATGGGAAAAAGACTATATTACAATTAAGTTAATCCTTAAAGGTGGCGGCTGTGAAAACAAAAACATTCAATACAGCCTACCATGTGAGCTTGAAGGTCTTGGCCGCGCTGGTCGTGATTTAGATGGTATCCGTAAATGTATTATTCACTCAGTATACCAAGCACAAGGACAAGGCTGTTCAGCTGGCTTCATCGGTGTAGGNATCGGNGGNGACCGCTCTTCTGGCTACGACTTAGCAAAAGAACAGTTATTCCGTCATGTAGAAGATACAAATCCAAATCCTGATCTTGCTAAATTAGAAGAATATGTAGTGAAAACTGCGAACACATTCGGTATCGGTACAATGGGCTTCGGTGGTGAAGCAACATTACTTGGCTGTAAAATTGGTGTCATGCACCGTATCCCTGCATCATTCTACGTATCTGTAGCTTATAACTGCTGGGCATACCGTCGTATGGCTGTGGACATCAATCCTCAAACTGGTGAAATTATTAACTGGCATTACCAAGAAGGCGAAAAAATTACTTTTAAAGAAGATGAAGTTGCAGCAACAACAGAAGATACTACTACAGATGTAGTAGAACTTACTGCACCAATTACTGAAGAACAAATTCGAGCTCTAAAAGTTGGTGACGTTGTTTCAATTACGGGTCGTATGTATACTGGCCGTGACGCAATTCACCATCACTTAATGAGCCATGATGCTCCAGTTGATCTAAATGGACAAGTTATTTATCACTGTGGCCCTGTAATGGCAAAAGACGAAGAAGGCAACTGGACAGTTAAAGCAGCTGGTCCAACTACTTCTATTCGTGAGGAGCCATACCAAGGTGACATCATGAAAAAATTCGGTATCCGCGCTGTAATTGGTAAAGGCGGTATGGGACCAAAAACACTTGCTGCCTTAGAAGAGCACGGTGGCGTTTACTTAAATGCAATCGGTGGTGCTGCACAATACTACGCAGACTGCATTAAAGGTGTTGAAGGCGTTGACCTAATGGAATTCGGTATCCCAGAAGCAATGTGGCATTTAAACGTTGAGAAGTTCACGGCTGTTGTAACAATGGACTCTCACGGTAACTCATTACACGCAGATGTAGACAAATCATCCCTAGAAAAACTTGCCCTACACGCAGAACGAGTATTCTAATTGCGTTGAATAGTAACCATAGTTTTTAAGCTGTGGTGTACACATAGCATCAGCTATACTGCAAAAACGATTTATAACTTAATAATTTATGGCTCATCACCAAAAGTTAGGTATGACATTGATTAAAACGTATGTCAGTTGATTGAAGTGAAGACTAGACGCTCTTAGGAAAGCGCATAGCCAGACCGGAAATCTGCCCCACTTTATAGTGATAAGCCTGCACAAGTTTGAGAAGCACAGAATATTCCTATGAATAACTGTGCTTTTCTTATGTTCAAAAATTATTTTAAAAACCCTCAAAGTGTCTCCATCTCAATCCCGGCCTGCTTTTATCCCTACTCTTTAAAAGTCCCTTCAAATTTCTTACTTTCTTTTTCCAAATACCTTTGTTATAATAATTCTAAATTAGGAAGGAGCTAATCGAAAACAATTTTCAATTAGATATTGTTTATATACATTGATTTATATGGGTTTTGATATTGATTTTCATTATCAAGGGGGAATAAAAGTGGAACACTCTAAACGAGAAAATTATAATTTAATTGAGAAAATAAAAGAGCATGCGGAATTAATTGCAGCCCTTATAGCAGGTCTCTTTATTTTGCTTGCATGGCGTTTAGATACTAGCGGGCAAACGACAGCTTCTATTATTTTATATATAGTTGCATTTTGTGTCGGCGGATTTGCTAAAGCAAAAGAAGGCATCGAGGAAACCATTGAAAATAAAGAGCTTAATGTTGAGCTATTAATGGTATTAGCTGCAATTGGCTCAGCTGCAATCGGTTATTGGACAGAGGGCGCTATTCTAATTTTCATTTTTGCCGTAAGTGGCGCTCTGGAAACATACGCAATGAATAAAAGTCATCGTGAAATTTCTGCACTCATGAACTTACAACCCGAAGAAGCTTGGCTCGTACGAGGGAACTTCGAACCAATGAAAGTTTCTATCTCTACATTACAAATTGGAGATCACCTACTCGTAAAACCTGGTGAACGTATTCCAGCAGACGGCATGATCTTCAAAGGACAGTCTTCTATCGATGAATCCGCAATAAGCGGTGAACCACTCCCAGTGGCAAAACGTGAAGGCGACGAGGTATTCGCAGGTACCGTGAACTTAAATGGCGCCATTACGATGGAAATGACAAAACCAAATTCAGAAACACTTTTCCAAAAAATTATCCAACTTGTACAAAATGCTCAGAGTGAAAAATCTCCATCTCAACAGTTTATAGAAAAATTCGAAGGTACTTATGTGAAAATTGCGTTACTCGCCGTCGCCATTATGATGTTTCTACCTCACTTCGTTCTCGGTTGGGACTGGACAACAACTTTCTATCGTGCAATGGTACTCCTAGTAGTTGCTTCTCCATGCGCACTTGTGGCATCCATTATGCCGGCAACACTTGCAGCAATTTCAAATGGTGCTAAACACGGTGTATTATTCAAGGGTGGCTTACATTTAGAGCATTTAGGTGTATTACGTGCATTAGCAGTAGATAAAACAGGTACTTTAACACAAGGTAAACCAACCGTTACTGATTTTATCGTTCGAGAAGGATTAGACCGTGAGCATGCAATAACAATCCTTGCAGGTATTGAAGCACAATCGAACCACCCACTCGCACAAGCAATTACTTTATTCGCAAGAAAAGAAGGTATCACACAGTTTCCTCAAGCGACGATTGAAGATATTCCAGGTTGGGGTATCAAAGGTAACGTTAATGAGGTCGAATATCTTGTTGGGAAACCAGACTTTGTGGGTCTAGATGAGGCAATCGAATTTGCAAATGGCGCGGCAGAAAGCCTTGCCTCAGAAGGAAAAAGTGTTATTTTCATTCGTGACAAAGATGGCATAGTCGCATTGGCAGCCCTAAAAGATACAGTTCGTAGTGAAGCAAAAAAAGCAATAGCATTACTAAAAGAGCTAGGCATTGATGTTGTCATGCTAACGGGCGACAACGAGAAGACTGCAAAGGTAATCGCCAAAGAAGCAGGCGTGACAGAATACGTTGCAGAATGTCTCCCTGAAACAAAAGAGACTGAGATGAAACGACTCCTTTCTGAACATAAATTTGTAGGGATGGTCGGTGACGGTATTAATGATGCACCTGCATTAGCAACTGCAACTACCGGAATTGCGATGGGCGAAGGAACAGATGTTGCTTTAGAAACAGCAGATGTCGTTTTAATGAAAAATGACTTATCAAAAATTGCCTATGCTGTACGTTTATCACGTAAAATGCAACGCATCATCAAACAAAACATTTTCTTCTCTATAGGCGTTATCGTTTTATTAATTGCTTCAAACTTTTTACAGGTCGTCGATTTACCTCTTGGCGTAATCGGACATGAAGGAAGCACTATTTTAGTTATTTTAAACGGCTTACGTATGCTNAATAAAAACGCCTAAAACACAAACAGCCTCGTATCACAAAGCGTGATACGAGGCTATTCTTGTCATATTCCTACCTATTTGCTAGTGTCTTCTGCTTCATACGTTCTTTTTGCAATACTTTTTTCTGCATCGTCGCATTTAAAATGCCACCAAAAATTAAAATAATTCCCGTGAAATATAACCAAAGCATTAAAATAATAACGCCACCAATACTGCCATATGTAGCGGAATAATTCGCGAAATTATTAATATAAAAGGAGAAAGCATATGTTACTGCCACCCAGGAAATAGTTGAAAATAATGCACCTGGCCAAACTCCCTTTAACTTCAAACGAGGAATTGTATTTGGAATAAATCTATATATCCCCATTAAAACTATAAAAATAAGTAGAGGTGGTATTGACCAGCGCGTTCTATGCCAGATTATTTCAAACTGCTCCTCAATGCCAACGATCGAAAATAAGAAATGCCCCACCTGTTGCCCAAAAACCGGTAACAGTAGAACGACAGCAATAACAACGACAAATACTAAGGTGAAAACAAGGGATAACCCTCGATCTAATAGACTCGCCCTAGTTTCTGTATCATAAGCCTTATTCAAGGCTCTAATCAATGCATTAATTCCTTTAGAGGCAGACCAAATTGTACCGAGTACCCCGACAGATAATAAACTACTATTTCGGCTTGTTAAAATTTCATCTAATGTACTTTCAATAAGCCTATATACTTCGTCCGGCATTATATTCACTAGAAATGCATATACTTGCGTCGACTTTAAATTCAAATATGGTAGTAATGTAACTAGAAAAATTAGTAACGGGAAAAAAGACAGTAAAAAGAAATAAGCCAATTGCGCTGCAAGAGCTGATATTTCTGCTCGTCGTAAGCGTAGTATTAAATCTTGCATAAAGCCTCTTGATGTCATCACATCTACAGTATCTTCGTCTGGTGAGACAAATGATTTCACCACACCGACAGCTGAATGTATCGAAGCTTTTTTCTTCTCCATACAAATTCCCTCCTGTACGACAACTATTCTTTATTAGGTAAAGAAAAGGCTGATTTCGTGTCTTTAATCATGCCTTCGATCGTGGAAGGTAATTCTTTAAACTCATCAACTTTATCAATAATTGAGTTGACATTTTCTGAAACACTTTCACATAGCACTTTAGTGGCCAATACTTTTTCCTCAACTAGAACTTGTAATTCCTCTCGGTTGGTTGCATAATACGATATTGCTTCTTTCATCTTTTTCGTTGAAGCTATTGTTTTTTCACGCGTTGTACGGTCCAACATACTTAACGCAGCACCAACTGTGGCACCAACTACGATAGATGCTAATAATTTACTTTGTCCCATATTAAATACCCCCTGCTTTAGTAATTGTATTTGTTTTTTAGAATAATAAATCAATTATGCCTCGGCATAATTACGTCCAAAGGCTTTTGGCCAGCAGATGTTTTTTTTGCGCGAAAGCGTTGCGGCAGCAGCAGATGTTTTTTTGCGCGAAAGCGTAGCCGCAGCGCAGATGTTTTTTTGCAAAAGCGTTACGGCAGCAGCAGATGTTTTTTTGCCCGAAAGCGCAGCGGCAGAGCGTAGCGACAACTATAGTATGATGTTGGTCACTCGGTCACGTGTTTTGTTGTAGTTGCGGTCGCTTCACTTTCGCACAGATAAATTGTCACTGGACGCGGCGTTCTTAGACTGAGCTCCTCTATTTAAGCGGATGTTTGAACATCTGCCGACAGAAGTTAAACTACTCACTGCCCTTATTCTACCCAATAACAGTCTATTTTTAAAGCAATGACGAAATACAGTGTTGACATTTTTTTTATTCAATGAAATGATATTTTCGAGGATTACGAAAGGTAGGTTTAAATAATGGATTTATCAGTACCGTCAAAAGAAAACGTTATTTATATGATTGATCAAATGAAAGACAAGCTTCGCATGGTTAATGTTGATGCGATGAAATCGGAAAATTTCGATGAAGCTAATTACGAAGATCTAGTCTATTTATACGAAATGATCATGAAGCGTGATACATTTAGTCCGAGCGAGATGCAAGCTATCGTTGCTGAATTAGGCGCTTTACGCAAATAAGTAGCAGTTTGTAAACAAAAAGCTATTAGCAATAAAGGCACCAAAGCCGTTTGCTAATAGCTTTTTTCTATTTTGTACTTTTTACGGCAGAACCATCCTCAGTTACAAGTGGTTGTATTAACACTTCTACACGACGATTTTTCGCACGTCCTTCTTTAGTATCATTTGGTGCAACGGCACGGTTCTCACCGAAACCTTGTGTACTAAAGTTTCGACCATCTAACTTCGAGTTACTCTGCAATAAAATTTCTGCGAAGTTCACTGCACGTAACGCCGAGAGCTGTAAGTTAGAAGAGAAGTTTGGTCCAGCTGGAACATTATCCGTATGACCAGTAATAACAATACTACGTGGTGGATTAGATACCAACACATTTGCAAGCTCTTTTGCTATTGTCTTATACTCTGGTTTAATGTCCGCTTTCCCAGAATCAAACAGGATACTATCACGAATTGTAACAAGTAACCCTTCATCAGTCATCGCTGTTGCGAATTGACCTTCCATCTCATGAACAGCAATGAAATTATCAACACTATCTTTAATTTGAGCTAACTCCTGCTGATCCTTCAAGTAAGCTGAATTTTGTTGCGTTTGTGGTGTTTGGTCACTATCCGCATTTGGACTTTGTATCGGTGAAGGCTGATCTAAAAAGCTTGTTCCACCATCAAATACTTGATTAAACACCGCTGACATTCTCTCTAGCTTTTCTTGGTCTACTGAACTGGATGCAAACAATATGATAAATACAGCTAAGAGCAGCGTTAAAATATCTGCATACGGAACTAGCCAAGACTCATCGATATGTTCATCATGCTTTTTTTTCTTAGCTTTCTTTGCCAAGGCCGCCCGCCCCGCTTTCATCAGAAATTTGACGACGTTCTTCCATTGTTAAGTAAGAAGATAATTTTTGTTCAATAACACGTGGAGCCTCCCCCTCTAAGACAGAAAGGATGCCTTCAATCATCATTCTTTTTTGCTTAACTTCGATAGCTGATTTACGTTTTAATTTATTCGCAAACGGATGCCATAAAACATAACCTGTAAAAATACCTAATAATGTAGCCATGAAAGCAGCTGAAATAGCATGTCCTAGCTTTTCTATGTCATTCATATCTGCTAATGCGGCGATTAACCCTACTACCGCACCAAGTACCCCTAAAGTCGGGGCATATGTACCAGCTTGTGTAAAGATTGCAGAACCACTAGCATGACGTTCTTCCATCGCTTCGACTTCTTCCGTTAGGACATCACGAATATAGTCAGCATTCTGACCATCAATTGCTAATGTAAGTCCATTTTTCAAAAATGGGTCTTCAATCTCAGAAGCTTTACTTTCAAGCGCTAATAGACCTTCACGGCGAGCTAAATCAGCCCATTGTGAGAACATCTTAATAATCTCAATATCATCCGCTAATTTTGTTTCTTTAAATAGAATTTTAAATAGCTTTGGTACACGCTTTAACTCCTTCATGGGGAAGGCAATTGTTACCGCGGAAATTGTACCGAAGATGATAATTAAAATGGCAGCCGGGTTATAAAACGCACTTAAACTTACACCCTTTAGCACCATTCCTGTTAATAGCGCTACTAGCGCAAGTATTAACCCTACAATCGACGATATATCCATTCTAGAACCTCCAAATCTCCTATTAAGCTTTATTTCGTCCTTTTTTCCATAATTTTAATATAGTATAAATGTATTTCACATTTTTTTCGATGAAATAAATACTTTTTATTCACCTTTCGACCATATTTGATTATATCGAATTAAGAATAATACACTAAATTGTCTTTATTTGAAAAAAGTTAAGAATTTGTTATTATTCTTCGACACAAAATTACTAAAAAACGCTTGATTAGTCATAAAATCAGGATTAAATATCCAAAAAAATCTACGCATTCATATAAGTAATTCGACCGAACACGAAAAACCACCTCAAATAATTACTAAAATATCACATAAAAATGGTATAAAACAATTTAACGTTGATTTATCCGACAAAATTCTTTTTTCGCACCCGCTATGAAAACGCTCCGAAAGACTCATTTGATTTCTTCCCATATGCAATCAATTATGCCTTGGCATAATTGCATCACTCGGCTTTGTGCTGGCACAAAGAACTTCTTTCACCAACTGAAGATAGAGACTTCTATACCTGCCGCTACGCTTTCGGTACAAAAAAACATCGCGGCTAAGCACGGATAAGGAAATTTAAAATTAATTATTTCAACAACGAAATGCACAAAGCTCAGTACATCACACCACTACTATTAGGTAAAAATAATCACTTTTCCATATTATCAACTGGACAATTCAAGTAATTTATCCCTACTAATATTAGTCTGAACTAGGTATGTTGTGGATGTCATAAATTCTCCTTAGATTTTCCTAGTAACCTATTGTATAATTACTTTAGATAATATTGTAGATTATTTTAGTAGAGAGGGGCTTTTATTATGTTCGTAACGACTGTACTAGGCTTTAGTGCCGTTTTATTAATCTCTTTGGCATTCTTCATCCACTACCTACAAGTTGGTTTAGATTCTAAGTCTTCAGTAACTGTAGATCCAAAACCAAACGAAAAATTTTAATTTTGTTGAAAAACAGCTACAGTAAGTAGCTGTTTTTTATTATTTTCCGGCGGATTTTACGGATATTTAATTATTTCGATTCGCTAAATAAATTACTAAACTTCTTTTTTTTTCGCAAAAAATTGCGTGAATATTGTCATTATTATTTGCATATTTATAGTTTTGCTCTAAAATAATTCCTGTAAGGGAGGGAGCAATCTTTCATGACAATGTTACAAGATATTCTTAAGTTTAATGAAGATTTCGTTCAAGAAAAGAAATATGAGCCTTTTATTACAACAAAGTATCCTGATAAGCGCATCGTTGTGTTATCTTGTATGGATACACGACTTGTAGAGCTGTTACCTAAAGCTATGAATTTGCGTAATGGCGACGTAAAGATCGTTAAAAGTGCTGGGGCATTAGTTAGTCACCCTTTTGGTGCAATTATGCGTAGTTTACTTGTAGCTGTTTATGAACTACAAGCAGATGAGGTGTATGTTGTTGGACATTACGACTGTGGTATGAGTGCAGTTGACCCAGAAGCCATGTTAAATAAAATGGTTGCTAGAGGGATTACCCCTGAAACTATCGACACGATCGAATATTCAGGTTTTGATTTAAAAGAGTTTTTACGTGGCTTTGGTGACGTAGCAACAAGTGTAAAGAAAAGCGTGGATACAATTCGCAATCACCCGTTAATGGTTAAAGACGTACCTGTTCATGGATTAGTGATTGATCCAAATACAGGCCGCCTTGATTTAATCATGGACGGTAGCAAACAATAATAAAAAAAGAAGCGTCTATCCTTCAAACACTAAAAGATAGACGCTTCTTTTTATTGACCCTCTAAACGTGCATACATATAATGATCCACCCATTTTCCATTAATGTACAGCAGCTTTCTCAAAAGACCCTCACGCTGGAATCCAGCCTTTTCTAAGACTCGGATAGAAGGATTATTTTGTGTTGAAACATAAGCCTCTACTCGATGTAACCCTACTTGCTCGAACGCAAATTGCACGACCATATTAACTGCTTCGGTAACGATCCCTTTTCCAATATAAATTTCATCCATCGCATAACCAACAAACGCACTAGAATACGGTAAACGTTTTACTGCATAAAGAGCAATATGTCCTATTAAATTATTTGTACCCGGCTCAAAAATACCAAAGGAAAATTCCCTCTTTGAGTCCATTAAGTATAAGCATTCTTGAATTTTTTTATATTGAGCATTAATAGTATAATATTCAGGTCGTTGTAACGGCTCATGTGTAGACCAAAAGTATTTATTGCGACTTACGAGATCGGTTAAACTTTGTGCATCTTTTTCATAAAATGTGCGAATGTAGCATTTCCCTCCTTGAATTGATACCACATTTTCACCCTTTTTCCTTAATAATCTCCAAATTTTAAGCACCATTTCTCCACACTAACCTTCCGATAATTGTCAATACGTTTTAATGCCTGCGTTCATTTACCAATGGAAGAAACACCCACTAATTGCAGTTTTACTTTATTGTATGTAAAAAAAGATGCTGCTACAACTAAAACATCTCGTCTTGTTGTTACAGCATCTATAACATTATTTCACTTTTTGCTTTTGTTTTTTAGGCTTCTCCTCTAGCAGTTCAAGGCTAGACGATTCCGTATCTTCTAACTGTGCTGTGTCTAATACATTCGTTAAATGTAAGCCACGTTTTTTTGCTTCACTTTCGATATGTGCTAGTGTTTCTTGTAGCACTTGTACACGAGCATATTTTTTATCATCTCCTGGTATTAGAACCCACGGAGCACTTTTCTTATCGGTCTTCGCAAACATGTCATTTGCAGCTTCTATATATTGAGGTGTTTTTTCGCGATTTCGCCAGTCTTCATCAGTTAGCTTCCAAGACTTATATGGATCCTCTTCACGTTCTCTAAAACGGTTAAGCTGCTCCTCATCAGATACATGAAGCCAAAACTTAATAACAATATAATCTCCTGCTGTTAAAATTTTTTCAAAGTTATTAATTTCTTCGTATGCACGAGACCACTCTTCATTTGTTGCAAATCCTTCAATACGCTCAACTAATACACGACCATACCATGAGCGATCAAAAATAGCGATTTGTCCATGTTGTGGCAGCTTTCGCCAAAAACGTTGTAAATAATTGTAGCGCAGTTCATGAGGCTGAGGTGCTGCAATTGGGTGCACGACATAGCCACGCGGATCAGCACGTTCAATGAGACGCTTAATAGCGCCACCCTTACCAGCAGCATCCATACCTTCAAACACTAGAATTAATCCAATTTTATTTTTTAATAAAAACTGTTGGGCATTTAACATTTCATATTGGAGTACTTTTAATTTCTTTTTATACATTTTCTTATCCAGTTTAACTGATAAATCTAGATCATTTAAATTTTGAGTCATTAAAACTTCACTCCTTACATTCGAATATTTTCATTGTACTAAAGAAGTATATGAATAACTATGCAAATGGTAAATTGTAGATATTTTTAACGAAACACGCGATACATTGTTGGAAATTTCCGTTATAATGAAAATATAATGTTCAGTCCTATACTTATTTGTCTTTTCCCTATACAATTTAACACGAAGGGAGAGAAACCATGCCTCGATTTTTTTTGATGACAATAACTTTTATTGTCTCACTCATCCTAACCTTTTCATCCTATTTTATGAAAATAAACGATCATTCTTTTTTAGAGATCTTAAATCGTTTTCCAGTAATATTTGCACCATTTAATGTTAGTTATATCATTTGGATTGTGGTTTACATGTTACTTGGTTATTGGTTAGTCATGAACCTAAAAAAGACATCTTTTAAACAGACTGTTCTCTTTAGTAGCATATGTATCATGCAGACGTTAGCAATTGTTGTTTGGCATCACGAACTATTTATCATGTCAATTATCAGTACGTTTGTTTTAGTACTGTATTTATTTAAGTTGTACAAAACGTACCCTCTTAGCAATAATTCACTAACAGGGCGTATACCCTTCTCGATTTATTTAGCATGGATTACATTTAGCCTAATGACAAATATAAGCTTCATGCTAACATCTTATCAATGGAATGGTCTTGGCCTTAGTGATCCACTTTGGGCAGTTATTTTACTGACCATTGGAGCAGCAATAGCGCTACATATTCGATTCCATTATTTTGATATTATCTACCCAAGTGTATTTATCTGGTCCTATATCGGGGTCGCATTACATAATGGTTTCGATGAGCTACTTGTGACAACTGCAGCCTTGTTTTTATGCGGAGTGCTACTTGTCGGTATATTATTTCTTAAAAAAAATCCTGCCTACCAAAAATAAATTGGTTAGCAGGATTTTTAGCTTTTTTATTATTGTTCGTCTAGAGAAGTTAAAATAATTGGTTTGTCTTTAGTAACGATAATTGAATGCTCAATTTGAGCGACTAATGATTTGTCTGGCGTAATGAATGTCCAGCCATCACCAGATTCTACAATATGCTCCGCTTTCGCTGAGATAAATGGCTCGACTGCAAGCACCATGCCTTCTTTCATAATTGTTGAATCCCAAGCATCATAGTAGTTTAAAATATGATTTGGCTCATCATGTAAAGAACGACCTAAACCATGACCTGTTAAGTTCATAATCACTGTTAAATCATTGGCATATGCTTCCCGCTCAACAGCTTTACCGATTTGGTTTAATTTTGATCCAGCTTTTACTTTTGTCATTGCACGATCGAAAGCACTTTTAGCTACGCGACAAAGCTTTTCTTTATCCTCATAGCCTTCGCCAACTACAAATGAAATGCCCGTATCAGCAAAGTAGCCATTTAGTGAACCAGATACGTCTATATTTACGATATCTCCCTCGTTAATCACTCGTTTACCAGGAATACCATGTGCGACTTCCTCATTCACACTAATACATGTGTAGCCTGGGAAATCATACTCCCCTTTAGGTCCAGAAATTGCTCCTGCTTCAGCAAACATACGACCTGCAATTTCATCTAATTCAAGTGTTGTTACACCTGGTTTTGTAGCAGCCTTCATTGCCTCACGAATTTCAGCACAAATACGGCCGATTTTTTTAAATGCTTCAATCTCTTCTTGCGTTTTTACAATCATTTTTAACGTCCCTTTCATCTAATGTCTACAACTTAATATAACATAACTTTCTTTGCATAAAACGCTAAACGCTTTAAATATTATATGTCATTATAAATTGTAAAGTGCCGACATCTCCATAACGTGAGGTTGATTTCCGTTCCGGCTGAGCGCTTTGTTGCTGCCGCTCCGCTTTCGCACAGATAAAACATTTGCCGCTGACGCTTCGCTTTCGCGCAGATAAAACATTTGCCGCTGACGCTTCGCTTTCGCGCAGAGCAGAGCTTCCTGGGGGCGTCCGATGAGCCGCTTCACTCGCGATGCTCGCTGCAGGGTCTCATCTGTGACGCTAATCCCCGAGGAGTCCACTCCAATCAACAATGTATACTTTTCAAAAAATTCATCCCTTGCTAGCTAGATTGTTGCTGTTAAAATATAAAAACAGAAATAATCTACAAAATGTGTAGAATCAACTCTGTTTTTATGTTTAAATCGAATATTTAACTAAAGCCCTGTTATTCATTATTTGATTTTATTATTGGTTTTCCGTCCTTATCCAACAACGGGGTGATTCCCCCTGCATATCCAC
>Ga0055538_1000129_pt1 | contig 55203 bp, 54 predicted proteins | sample AraplaCvi_mLB_r2_2_FD_55038 | JGI IMG/M metagenome (GOLD analysis project Ga0055538, IMG submission 55038) | Arabidopsis root microbial communities from North Carolina, USA - plate scrape CL_Cvi_mLB_r2 | ecosystem: Host-associated > Plants > Roots > Endosphere | place: USA: North Carolina | reverse complement strand
ATCGCCAATGATCTCCGTGACTGTGTACGCTTTCCCTTCAACCTTCATCCGACTGCCCACCCGCAGCTGTAACTCCTCTGCAAGCGACTCGTTCACAATCAACTCCTCGCGTCCCGGATATGCTGTGAAATGATATCGGCTCATCGACAACGCATCATTATCAATACCGGCAACGGCTACAGGTGCAGCAAGATCATTAACGAACATGTGGGACAGCATGACCGGAGAGACCTGTCGCACCCCGCCCGTGGACTGCATTAAATCCATAATGCGTTGATCTGATGTCTCATGGTCCACTTCGTTAGTGTATCCCACCATCATGTCGACATCGCCATACTGCTGTTTCACTTCGTGGTCTATGGAACGGTTGGCATTCGCCATAAATGAAGACATCGTGATCATCAGAAACACGGCCAAACTTATGCTAATCACGGAAAAGGACAGAATCGACTTGTTACGGGCCAGTATACGAAGGGCTATGCCTCGCAGTGAATGAATCATGCGGATAACTCCATCATCTTCTTGAATATGTTCAATATCGGATCCATCTTTCGCTCTCCGCTGCTCTGATACTGATCCACGATTTGACCGTCATGGAAAAATAACACCCGATCNGCATAAACCGCTACATTCGGATCATGCGTTACTATAATCATGCTTTGATTGAAGGCGCTTCTCATCTCCACCAAAGCTTCAAGAATTTCCTTTGAGGTATTGTAATCCAGATTGCCGGTAGGCTCGTCTGCCAGCAGCAGCGGCGGACTCGTAATCAGCGCCCGGCCGATGGCGACCCGCTGCTGCTGTCCCCCTGACAGCTGAACAGGCCGTTTCTTCCTCCAGCTCNCAAGTCCAAGCAGACTGAGCATGTCATGGACTTTGTGCTGAATTTCCGCCTCCGATGCCCCTTGCAANATCAAGGGAATCGCCATGTTCTCTTCTACGCTTAGATCATTCAATAAATGAAAAGATTGAAATACAAAACCGATATTTTCACGCCGGTAGTGGGTTGCATGAGGTTCCACAAAGATGTTGTCCATGACCTTTCCCTTTAACTCGATGGTACCTGAGCTTGGCGTATCCAGGGAACTGATAATGTTCAGCAGGGTGCTTTTTCCGGAGCCGCTGGTTCCCATGATGGCCACCAATTCACCTTCCGCAANCCCAAAAGACACATCCTTTAAAGCTTGAACTTTAAATCCGTCTCCATCATAGGTTTTGTGGATATTGCGAACCGATAACAAACTCTTCTGATTCATCCAATCCCTCCACTCGATTTATTTGTNTATACCTGGATAAAATACTCTATGAGTATATCAGATTTGGTTATATATGTAATCTCATGGAATCCATGGAATGTAATTGANCAGTNTGATATCTTATTGGCATAAACATCCAAAGAAAAAAAGACCGCGTTACGCGGTCTTTCATAAGNCATACAGCTGCGAAGCGCAGCTTCGATATTAGTGAGCGCTCACCAGGATCTTCACCTGGTTTTTCTCTTTAAGCAGAGCCTCAAAGCCCCGGTCGATAATCTCATCCAGTTTGATCCGCTGGGTGACCAGCTTATCCGCCGGGAAGAAGCCTTTTTCCATCAGGCTAATTACAGCAGGGAATACGTCGCGATAGCCGATGATTCCGGTAATGTTACGTTCCTTCATCACGATGTCATTCGGCACGATCGGAGCGGACGTTTCGAAGATGCTGACAATCATAATCTGTCCGCCGATCTTCGTCGAGTTGATCGCTTGGGTAAGAACCGGCGGAACCCCGGTCACCTCGAATGCCACATCGACTCCGGCACCGGTACGTCGATGAAATTCTTCTACCACATCGCAGGCCTTCGGATCAATGACGATAGCCCCCAATTCCTCGGCTTTCTGCTTGCGTTCCGGGGACAGCTCCACGGCGTAAATCTCGGATGCTCCCGCCGCCTTCAATGCTTCGATGACAAGCAGGCCGATCGGCCCGGCACCGAATACGACCGCCCGATCCCCGGCCTTCAGCTGGCTTTGACGCACGGCATACAGCGCGACTGCCGAAGGTTCCACCAGAGCTCCCTGTTCATAAGAAACGCTGTCCGGAATTTTATGAACCATGTGCTCGTCCGCAGCTACATATTCGGAGAATCCGCCGCCACCGCCGGCGAGCCCGAGAAAGCCCATTTTGTCGCACAGATTGTATTTCCCTTGTCTGCAAGCTTCGCATGTTCCGCATGCAAAGACAGGCTCTACAACCACGCGGTCGCCAGCCTTGAATTTCGTAACGCCCTCGCCAACCTCGACAACCTGGCCGGAAAACTCATGGCCCATTACCACCGGAGCCTGTTCTCCGGTAAGGGCGTGAGGCGTATTCTCAGGTATAAATATAGGCCCGGCCACGTATTCGTGCAGATCACTGCCACAAATCCCGCACCACTCGACCTTGATTTTCACTTTTCCGTTCGTAGCTTGCGGCTCCGCGATCGTCTCCAAACGCAGGTCCTTTACTCCATGCCAGCGCAATGCTTGCATCGTCTTCATCTCCTTATAGGTTCGAAAAAATAAAAATTAAATAGGAAACGTTTCCGAAATCAAATATGTCACAGTTTTGACAATCTGTCAAACCCGTTCCACGAAAATGTATGAAATGTCATGGACAACTGCAGACTGCCGTTTCCTTGCCTTTGCCATGGAAATGCAGCGATTGATGCAGCATCGCTTGCTTGTTTCCGTAGTTCCCCCTGCGAATCCCGTGATGGAAGGACGAGCTTAATGTTATAATATAGTTAATGGCTTCAATCCGATCTTGTATTCGCACATACACAGGAAACGTTTCCGATATAGAGAGGAATTTATCGAATATGGTGAACCCCAAAAAAGTAACGATTGAAGATGTCGCCAAGCAAGCGGGCGTCGGTATCGCAACCGTGTCCCGAGCCATCAACGACAGCAAGGGCATCAGTCCAAAAACGAAAGCGCGGATCATGCAGGTGATCGAGGAAATCGGCTTCAGTCCGGATACCTCCGCTCAAAGCCTGAAGGTCCGCCAGACGAATCAAATCGCTCTCGCCGTGCCCGACATCCGAAATGCGATCATCCCGGAAATCGCCTGGTCGGTCGAACAGACCGCCAAACAGCACGGCTATCGGGTCGTTCAGATCAATACGGCCGGGAACGCACGGAATGAGCTGGAAATCGTGAGGGATATCAAAAAACTGCACGTGGACGGCCTGATTATCATGCCGCTGGCCTATCCCAAAACGCTTGGCGACCTCATTAACAAATCGAGCCTCCCCATCTCCATCATTAATTACGGAAAACAACTGGGTGAAGAGTATAGAGCCGATATCGTCGGCCTCGCACGCCAGGAGGGCAGGCTTGTCATGGAGCATCTGCTGAAAATCGGGCGAAGCCGAATCGCCTACGCCGGTGCGCCCAAGGATAAAATCGAAGAGCGGTATTGGGCTTATGAACAGTCGCTGCAGAAAATCGATCCGTCGCTTGTCTATTTCGGGGAGGACTTCTCGTTTGAGACGGGGGTTCGCGCGGCGGACTATTTCTATGGCCTGAGGCATATGCCGGACGCCATCTATGCGGTTAACGATATGGTTGCCATCGGCATCGTCAACCGTTTTAAGGAGCTGAAGGTTCGGGTTCCCGACGATGTGGCGGTCGTCGGCATCGATAACAATGCATGGACCACCGTCACGACGCCGCAGATCAGTTCGGTGTCCATCATGGGTGATGAAGTGGCCCGGCTTGCGACGGAATTGCTGCTGAAGCGGCTTCGAGAGCAAAAGACAGGCCAATACGAGCGCGTGCAATTCGAGCCGCGGCTTATCGTCAGGGAATCGAGCGTGTCCGTGATCCGAAACGCAACAACCGACTAGGCGTGATTCGGACCCGTAAAGAAGAGCCCGGAACGCGATGTTCCGGGCTCTTTTCCACTTTGAATCATGAACGCTTAATGGCTTAACGTATACAAATAATAGCCATAGTCGGTAGGCGTGCCGGGATGTCCGATTTGCCGGAGCATGGCGGTTACGTTCCCCCGATGATAGGTCCCGTGATTGACCATATGCTGAATATAATCCAGGCAGCTGGCTCTAAAATCTCCGGATGGATAAATGGTGTGCAGATTCTCGTGCTGTTCGATAAACAACCGGAAGCGTGCCGCCAGATCGTCCATTAACCGGCCCAATTCTTCGATTCGCTTGCCTTCCGTTTCCGCAACCAGCCGAGCAATCGAATCCTTCAGACTCTCCAAGTACGCAGGCGACATCTCCGCGACTCCGCCCGAGTTAAAGAACGACAGCCAGCCGGAATCAATGACATAGATGTGCACCATCGTGTCATAAATGGATGGAAAGACGCTGACAATCTCCTTGCGGTATACCTCTTCCGAAAGCCCCTGCAAATATTCGCAAACCTTCCGGTTTGCCCATACGTGGTAATCATACTGCTGTAAGATCCATGTTTTCAAATCGTTGTTCCCCTTTTCATAGGCGGGGAAGCACGCAGTTTAAGGGCAATTATGCGCTAATCCCCATATAAGTTTGCCCGTGAACGATTGTTGTTTTCATCTCGAACGCCTCCTGAAATTAACCTAATCCCATTCTAACATATATGCGGCCAAATAAGCGTGAATCATCGTATGGTTCTAGTTCCAACAAAAAAAGACCGCAACAGGTTCCAAGCAACTCCCTGTCACAGCCTTGTGCGGCATGCCTTTTTTGCNTTCACCTAGGTCGGAACCGGCGCATGCAGCAGCCGATACGAGGTAGGCGATATGCGATAATACTTAGCGAATGCTCTCGAAAACGTGTGGAGATTGGAATATCCCAGCGAGAACGCCACCTCCGTCACGGACACGTCGGTTTCGGTCAGCAGAACCGCTGCCCGCTCCATCCGCAGCTTCATCAAATAATGGCTCGGACTGATGCCATGCACCCGAATGAATTCGCAGTACAGATGCGTCCGGTGCACCCCGGCCTGATGGACCACATCCGTCACCGTGATCCCTTCCATGTAGTGGGAATCCATGTAATGCACGCTTTGTTCGAGCCAATTCGGTTTCGTTCCTCTTTTGGCCGGGACGGCAGCCAAAAGTTCAAACAGCTGATACAACCGCTTCTGCCGTCCAAACTCGTGACCGATGGTATCGTCATCCACGCACCCGTAAATTTGATCCAGCACCGCCTGCAGCCCGCCCTTCATCACGTTATGCAGAAAGGGCGCGGATGGGTGCAGCCCGATTCGGGCCAAAGCGCTCTCCGCTGCTTCTCCGTCCAAGACGATCCACTGCATGCGCAGCGTCGGTTCGGGATCGCCGTTCGGTTCCCAATAACTGTACCTCGTATGTGGAAACAGGCAAAAGGCATCCCCTGCCGACAACGTAACCACCTTATCCCCGAATGCCAGCGAGATTTTCCCGTTCAGGACAAAATGCAGCGCATAGTTCTCGGATATTTTGGGGCCGACGCTGTAGTTGGGCCTGGCCAAACTCCGGCCTGCACGGAGAATCCAGATTCCGCCCTTTCTTTCCATGTCCGAAGGTATGCAGTACTTCATATTAGCATGCTCGAAGACCATCTCCTTCACATGAAATCCCTCCCGCCTCAAATTAAATGCTTCCTGCCAAATGCAACATGCCGAGCATGATACGCCTGCCTTCACCGCTTAAAAACAACAAAGAGGCACGGCTTCATGGCCATGCCTCCAGTNATCTGGTCGACGAGCTTTGTGTTCTTTTTTGCGATGTACTCTACTTGCAAATCTGAGCNTAAGCCATTAGAACTCTTATACTCCCCATTCCTTGCGGGCTTCGGCTACGGACTTCTGCGGTGTGCGTCCCCAAGCATAATGACCTTTGGGTTTGCGGCCGATCCATCGCTCATCCACCGGTTCGGATGCAAGCTGATAACGGGTATCCGCGCTGATTCGGTACCGGTTGGTGCTGTTGTTCAGCGAGGTGTGCATCATATACATTCCGAATATAATGGCGTCTCCGGCTTCAAAAGCGGTCGTCGCCCATTGCCCGCCGTAACGGTCCACAATCTCGACGGGATCCTCGGAGAACCAGCCCGTGGCAACATTGTCACGATCAACGTCCATTTCCCCGTAGGTCTGCTTGATTTTNGTAAAATGCTGGGACCCGAGACACATCGCCAACGTTCCCATTTCAAGAGGGATATCCCCAAACGGCGTCCACATAGTGTACAAATCCTTCGTGCCTCTACCCATATACACAACATCGTAATGAGCGCCGGTATTGCCTCCGCGAGCGACGGCGCGCGGCCACTTGTAGTCGTATGTCATCGCGGCTCCGCCCAGNAATCGTCCAAAGAAGTCCAGCACCGCTGGCGAATTGACAACGTCCAAAAACTGGGGGAAATCCGGCTGTAATTCTTCGGTACTGCCGCCCCACATTCCGCCCTTGTTCTCCGATCCGATGATCCCGTCTTCGACAAGGGCATGGGGATCCAGCCTGCCCATGGCCCGGAGTTTATTCAAGAACTCCATTCTTGCGTTCAAGACCTGTTCCCGCTTATGGAAACCGCGAATCAGGAGATATCCATCCTCCCGCAGCCGGTTTCGCAGCGCGACCGTATCCTCCAGCATGTCATTGCAGTCTCTTAATTCCGTGAGGTATTTACCTCCCCACTCCAGTTCCCGTTGTCCGATGGTCACCTTCATAACAAACCTCCCTTTCTGTCCGTCAGGATAACCTGAAGCGAAACATCCACGCTTCAAGTATCCTTATCCTATTGGATCCGAAAGAGGAAGTCGTTACCGAAAACCGAACCAAATTTACGCAAAACCCGTCTGCATCCGCGGTAGGCTATCGTAAACGCGTTAGTGATGATATAGGCGCTGCCGGTTTCTCCACTCCGATGGGGGGCAGCCCTCCATTTTTTTGAACCAGAGCGAGAACGAGTGAAGCTGGGAGAAGCCAACCGATTCGGCAAGCGACTGGAGGTCTTTATCGGAGGAGCTTAAGAGCCACTTCGCTTCCGCAAGCCTGCATTGCTGCTGGTACTGCTTCGGGGTCATGCCGTATATTTTGGCGAACTGCTTGCGGAAGCCATCCTCGGACAGTCCCGCCATTTCCGCCAGGGTAGAGACATGTATTGGATCCCGGATATGCTGACGGATGTAGTCGCCGATGAACGAGATGGACAGCGCCTGATGATCGGAATGGGCGTGTTCGTTAAGAAACAATAAAAGNAGCTCCACCCAGACCGCATAATTCCGAATCGGGTCTTTCAACGGAGCAGAACGGATTCTCAGCCATTCGCGGAACAAGCGTTCATAACGGTCCCGATCCAGACGGGACAGGGCGATGATACGAGTGCCGCCATCCTGAATAAGCCTGTCNAACAGNTCCTTCACNTCAGACGGAATGCGGTCTGCCAAAAGCACGCCGAAGCGTATAGGAGACAACGCGTGGAACGAATGGGGAACCTCGGACGGAATGAGAACCACGTTCCCGGATTCCACTCTCGCTTCNCTGCCGTNCGCGCAAAAGCGNCCGCTACCTTCCATTATCAACGTAATCTCAAGTTCCTGGTGGCTTCTTAAGCCGTCATCTTCCCAATGTTCATCATGCGCGCCAATAAAACTTTTACATTCCATCAAGGTTGTTAATCCCCCTTGCCGCATGTCGATTTCGAACGGTTATGATTTCAACTATACCGTCGATAAACCTTACGTCAAGTCGGGATAANCTGCGAGAAGCACCTTAACTTGCGGCAGCCTCAGCATGATCCATGATTAAACTTCACCTGCGGCAATCTCATGGTCCTTGTAGCTGATCCAATCGCTCCAGCTGCCTGCGTAGAGCTTCACCTTACGGTACCCGGCTTCCCGCAAAGCCAGGACGTTCGGGCAAGCCGACAATCCAGATCCGCAATATACAATCACTTCATCATCGAAGGACAACCCGGCAAAACGCTCCCGCTGCAGCTCGGCCCCCTTCAGCGTCCCGTCATCATGAATCCCGTCCTTCCAATAGGCATGCACCGCTCCCGGAATATGTCCGGCCACCGGATCCTGTGGTGCCGTTTCTCCCGTGAACTGCTTCCAATCCCTTGAATCGAGCAGGGTCACGCCGGCTTTGCCGATCTTTGCCCTCACCTCATTCACATCAGCCAGCCATTCCTCCCGCGCGTTCGGCTGGAATACGCGCGGAGCCGCCTCGCTTCTCTTCGAGGTGAGCGGATATCCGGCCGACTTCCAGCCGGCGAATCCTCCATCCAATATATATGCCGAACCGTGGCCCAGGTATTTCAAAATCCACCATAACCGCGCACCTTCCGGGCGAAGGTCATCGTCATAGACAACGACGGGCGTACTCGCATCGATCCCGAGCTTGCCGAGCCGCCGGGCCAGCTCCTCCGTATGCGGCAAGGGGCTCCGGCCGCCGTGCTCGCCTGGAGAATCCGTCAAATCCTTTTTCAAATCAACGAATACGGCACNNGGCACATGCTCGCGCTGATAAGCCTCGTAGCCGTAATTCGCATCGCCCGGGCTGAATCGGACGTCCGCAACGACAAGCTGACCCGGATTCGACTGCAACTGTTCCAGCACCCATTCCTTGCTTACGATATTTGACATAAGCTCCTCGTCCCTTCTGATATCAAGCTGCCGTTTAAATCGTAAATTCCAAATCCTCTTCCGTCTTGACGTCATAAATCGCAGCATAGATGTCGTTCTGAATCTTCAAGAGGCTGGCATCCTCCCGCTTGCGCGGACGCTCATGGGGAACGTCGAAAATATGGTGAATGCGCCCGGGGCGCGGGGACAGCAGGACGACCCGGTCTGCGAGAAAGACGGCTTCGGATACGTCATGGGTCACAAACACCACCGTTTTCTGCTCCTCCTGCCATATCCGGAGCAGATCCTGCTGAAGCTGAAGCCGGGTAAGATGGTCCACCGCGCCGAACGGCTCGTCCATCAGGAGGATGTTGGGACTACTTACGAGCGCCCTTGCGATCCCCGCTCGCTGCCGCATGCCTCCCGATAAATGATGCGGATATTTCGAGCCGAACCCCTCCAAGCCGACCATGTTCAGATATTTGTCCACGAGCGTTTGCCGCTCTGCTTTTTTCATGCCGGCGAGCTCCAGCCCAAGGCCGACGTTCTGCGAAATGGTGCGCCACGGGTACAGGGATGCATCCTGGAATACGACCCCAGAGCTCCGCGTAGGCCCCTGAACCTTCTCGCCATCCAGCAAAATGTCGCCCTCCGTCGGAAGCTGCAATCCCGCCAGCAGCTCCAGCAGCGTGCTTTTTCCGCAGCCGCTGGGCCCGAGGACGCACAGAAATTCGCCGTCCCGCACTTGCAGGTTAATATTTTGAAGCGATATCGTTGGAAGGTCGCCGTCATAGACCTTCGAGACATTTTCAACCGTAAAGCCGGACATAGGAACGCCTCCTGCCATACTTTATTTTTTCGGAATAAACCTGAGGTCCAGAATATCCTCCACCTTGTAGATCTCATCCTGGAAGCCCAGCTCCTTCTGAATCTGCTGGGTATCATTCAACGCGTTGATGTCCACGTCCGGATTGTTCTCCCACAGCACCTCTTCGCGCTTCAGCGCCAGATCCAGCACCTCGGGATCGATCTCGATGTTGTTCAGATAGTAAGTCTTAAACTCGTCCGGATGGCTCTTCGCATACTCCTGCGATTTGAAGTAAGCTCGCAGCAGCTTCTCGACCAATTCCGGTTTCTCTTCCAGAATACCGTCGCGGGCCGCCAGCACCCCGGTGTGGAAGGTCGGCAGGTAATCCCAGCCTGTAGCGATGATATGGCCCTTTCCCTGCTTTTCCGCAAGAGAAGCGAACGGTTCATGAATGATGGTGGCGTCGACCTGTCCGGTTTCCAGACTCGCGTAAGCCGCCTGATGCGTGCTGTTGGCAATGAAGGTCACATCGTCCGGACTCAATCCGTGCTCCTTCAGGATGACCTGCGTATATACCTCCAGGCCGCTGCCGAACACGGCGATGCCCACCTTCTTGCNCTTCAGGTCTTCCACCTTCTGGATCTCCGGCGAGGCGATCAGGTAGAACGGCCCCTTGGTCCGGAACATGGAGGAGACGATTTTGACGGGAGCGCCCTTGCCCGCAGCCACGATCGCCGTCGTCGTGGCCACGTCGACCACGTCAATGTCCTTGCTGGTCAGACCGGCTATCGGGTCCTTGGTGGTGATAAATTCGACGTCGAGTCCTTCCTCCTCAAAGAATCCCTTCTCCGCCCCGAAGGACACCGCCAGTCCGCTGACCCCGCTAAGCGGAGCATACCTGATCTTCTCCAGCTTGGCGCCTGCCGCGCTCTCTCCGTCCCCGGCGGACGGTGCCGCTTCCTTGCCGTTATCTTGACCGCTTGCGCAGCCGGCCGTCATGGCGATCAGCCATAGCGCCGCAAGTGCTATTAGGTATGGACGTATTCCTCTTCTGTTCATATGGTTCTCTCCCCCTGGTAGTGGTGCTTTTGCCCGATGGTTTATGATGATTTCCATTTCAAAAAAACGCTGCGTTCCAACAAATCGATCAATGAAATGATAAGTACGGATACGACGGTAACCAGCGCTACAATGGCAAAAGCCTGCGCGGTATTGTACAGCGATGTCGCCTTCACGAGAATATTGCCAAGGCCATCCTTCGACGCCAGCATCTCACCGAACAGCGCCCCGACCAGTCCGGTAGCGGCCGAAATTCGGAGAGCGGCAAAAATGGTGGGCGCAGCCGATGGCAATATCACCTTCATGATGGTCTGATACCGCGTCGCCTCGAATACTTTGGCGACCTTCAGATGGTTATCCGCCGTCTGTTTGATTCCGGTCATCGTATTGACCGTGATCGTAAAGAAACAGAACAGGAACACAATCGATATTTTATGCGTGATCCCGATCCCGAGCCAGAGCGCCAGCAGCGGGACGATCGTCACCTTCGGAATCGCCATCAGCGCCGAAAGGTACGGCCGGAAGAAGCGCTCCGCCCATGGGATCAGCACCAGAGCCATGCCGACTGCCAAACCGCCAAGGGCGGCAAGGCCGTAGCCCGCAACGAACTCGGCCAATGTGACGTACAGGTGCTTCCAGATCTCCCCGTCACCGAACAGCTTGAACAGTTCGCGGAATACTTGGGAAGGCGCAGGCAGATACAAGCTGCTGACGGTCTCCGTGCGAACCAGAACCTCGCAGATCCCCAGTATGACCAGCAGCAACGCCCCCTGCCACGCCCAGATGCCGGGGAATTTCTTGGCTTTCCTCGTTCCCATCCGCTCACCCCTTCGCAATCAGGTCATAACGGTTCCTTGGGCGGCTCAGTCCCAAATGCTCCCGGAAGGTGCTGCCTTCATACTCGGTGCGGAACAAGCCTCTTCGCTGAAGCTCCGGCACAACCAGCTCCAGGAACAGATCCAGGCCGCCAGGCATATAGGGAGGGCAAACATTGAACCCGTCGGCCGCTTCATCCCGGAACCACTCTTCGATGATATCCGCTACCTGCTGCGCGCTGCCGACCACGAGCAGATGCCCGCGGACCGTGACGGTGAAGAAATAGAACAGGTCCCTGATCGTAATATCCTCGCGTCCGTTCGCCCCTCTGGCCAAGTCGGCCCAGTGCAGTGCGGCTTCCGAAGCGGATAGGTCAGGCAGCCGATCCTCCAGCGAATATCCCCTCAAGTCGATTCCGATCTTATCCGAAAGGGGACCCAGATCGAAATCGGTCACCACCAGTTCGTTCAGCTCCGCATATTTGGCCCGTGCTTCTTCCTCCGTCCGGCCCACGATCGGAACCAGCCCGGGGAGAACCTTCAAATCCGAAGCTTCCCTTCCATATGCCGGCAGGCGCCCTTTCACTTCCTTGTAAAATTTCACGGCGACTTCTTTGACGTTCGTTCCGGTGAAGACCATGTCGGAATATTGGGCCGCCAGCATTTGGCTGCGCAGGGAGGTTCCTGCCGTGATCAGCGGAAGCTGTCCCTGTATCGGACGCAGAATGTTCAGCGGCCCGGCGACGGAGAAGTGCTCGCCGACATGGTCCAGGGCATGCACCTTGCTGCCGTCGGCGAACACGCCGCTTGCCTTGTCCCGTGGAAGGGAGTCATCCTCCCAGGTGTCCCACAGTCCGCTGACGATTTCGATGAATTCCTCGGCATAGTCGTACCGCTTGGCGTTATCCCAATGCTTCTCCCGGCTGAAATTCAGCGCAGCCCNCGTATCGGAGCCTGTCACGACATTCCATGATGCCCGGCCCCGGCTGAGATGATCCAGCGATGCCGTGAAGCGTGCGATGTTGTAAGGCTCGGCATAGGTGGTGTTCACCGTGCCGATCAAACCGATTTTATCCGTTGCCGCTGCCAGATAGGACAGCATGGTGAACGGCTCCAGCCGCGTCATTTGGGAAGGGAATAAATGCTGCATATCCGCGCTCGTGGCCAATCGGTCCCCCAGGAAAAAGAAATCGAACTTGGCCTTTTCAAGCTTCTGGGCGACCTCCTTCAGGAACTGGGGATCGTAAGCCCCGTCCGTTTTGCCTTCGGGCAGTCTCCAGCCCGCGGGATGATAGCCCGTCCCGAATAAGAATAATCCAAGATGCAATTGACGACGTTTTGAACTCATGGTTGTGTCACCTTCCTGATCCATATTGGTTATGGTTGATCATGATCATGCCGAATAGGTACTGAGCTTTATCCNCGGTAATCCTCCGTCAAGCGGTCGATCTCCTGCAGTTCTTCTTCTGTCAGCCGTTCATCCGAATGCTTCAGCGTATCCGCGATGTGTTCAGGCTTCGATGCCCCGACAATGGCTGACGTGATGCCAGGGCGGCTGAGCACCCAATTCAGGGCGAACTGCGGAAGCGTCCATCCCCGCTGCTCGGCCAGCGGCCGGATCCCTTCCACGATGGAAAGCGCATGCCGCTGGTTCAGCAGCAATCGTAACCGCTGCTCGCCTGCAGCTAGGCGCGAGTCCGTTGGGGGAGCTTCGCCCGCCCGATATTTGCCGGACAATATGCCCCGGCCGAGCGGACTGTACACGATTACCCCGACCTGCTCGGACTGGGCAAAGGGAATCAGCTCGCGTTCAATCTCTCTAGTAATGAGACTGTATTCCGGCTGTACGCTCTCGAACCGGCGAAGGCCATGCAGCGCACTGATGCCATGGGCTTTGGCCAGCTGCCAAGCCGCGTAGTTCGAGCAGCCGATGTAACGCACTTTCCCCTGCCGTACAAGATCCGTAAGCGCCTCAAGCGTCTCGTCCAGCGGGGTTAACTCATCAAACCGATGTACTTGATAGAGATCGATATAATCCGTTTGGAGCCGGGCAAGACTGTTCTCCAGCGCACGGTTGATATGATAGCGGCTTTGGCCCTGGTCATTGATGCCGGGTCCGATGCGATTATGCAGCTTGGTTGCCAGGAGAATGTCCTGTCTTCGCTCCTTCAGCAGCCTGCCCAGAATTTCTTCCGATTCCCCGAGCTGCTTGACGTTTCCGTTATCCATGCCCGTCCCGTACACGTCAGCCGTATCGATCAGATTGATGCCAGTACCAAGCGCCTGATCCAATACGGCGGCCGAAGCCCTCTCATCGATCCAGCGCCCGAAAGACATCGTCCCGAGACTTACCTCCGACACTTGAACCCCGGTTCTGCCCAGTGTTCTATACTGCATAATGACAACCCCTCACTTTGCTGGATTCATACAAAAACAACCGGAGACACCCCTCGAATCACAACTTGATCCAAGGATGCATCTCCGGTTGTCCGGTAGAATGTGCATCAATCATATTAGCGTTATAAATGTTACTTNGAATCGAACGNCTCGTTCATCTCCGTTGGTTGGGTAGATAAACAAATCCTCTAATTCTATCATTTCCGATATGTTAAGTAGGATTATAACACCGTCTAATTTTGTCGTCAATTATTTTTCATGTTGGGTTTGCGGCCGGTTCAGCCCGAGGTGATCCCGTAATGTCCTGCCCGCATATTCCTCGCGAAACAGCCCCCGCTGCTGAAGCAGCGGGACTACGCGCTCCACAAACTGTTCGAGCCCGCTCGGGAGCAGAGGGGCCATAATGTTGAATCCATCGCATGCCATGCTGCGAAACCAATCCTCCATCATATCGGCAACTTGCAGGGCAGTGCCAACCATCGTCATATGTCCTCTCGCCACCGCGTAATGCCGGCCGAGCTCCAGAATGCTCATCCCTGACTTCTTGGCCGTATCCATAATCATGATCGCCCGGCTGCTGTTTCCTTCCCGCGGCAATTCGGGCAGCGGGCCGTCTACCGGATATCCGGTCAAATCCGCATTCAGCAGCTGGGACACATACTTCACCCCTGCCTCCGGCAGAATGAGCTCGCTGAATGTCCGGTGACATGCCATAGCTTCGGCTTCGCTGTCCCCAAGGAATATCTGCAGTCCCGGCAGAACCTTGACCTCTTCCCTCTCCCGTCCATACTCCATGAGCAAGTCCTTAAACTCGCGGTAATACTTGATCGCATCCTCCTTACTCTCGCAGGCCGTGAACACGACATCAGCCGTTTGAGCCGCCAGCCTTCTTCCGGCAGCCGAGGTTCCCGCTTCAATGATGACAGGCCTCCCCTGCGGAGATCTGGGCATGTTCAAGGGCCCTTCCACCCTGAAGTGCTCGCCTTCATGATGCGCCCGATGAATCCGTGCCGTATCGGCAAAGACCGCCTTTTGCCGATCCAATACAAGGGCATCGTCCTCCCAGCCGTCCCATAAACCGGTCACGACTCGTAGAAATTCCTCCGCCCTTTCATACCGTTTGTCGTGTTCCATTAATTCCGCCGATCCAAAATTGCGTGCCTCCGCATCCTTCGTGGAGGTCACCACATTCCAGGCGGCCCTGCCGCCGCTGATATGATCCAGCGTAGACAGACGCCTGGCCAATCCGTACGGCTCGTTGAAGGTTGTAGAGGCCGTTCCGGCTAATCCAATACGTTCCGTCACTCCGGCGAGGCCGCTCAGCATGGTGAGCGCTTCAGGCTGCAGAAAGCTGACATTCGTCCGTAAATCCTCGATCAACGGGATCGAGTTGTTGTCCGCAAGGAATACCATATCGAATTTCCCGCGTTCGGCTGCTTGGGCGCAGCGTTTGTAGAAGCCGAAGTCCATCGCACCGACCCCTGCCGAATCGGCATGCCGCCATGCAGCGATATGATGGCCGTAATTCATCAAAAAAGCGCCTAGGATGAATTGGCGTTGATCTGAACCCATCACGTTCACTCCCCCCGGTTTATCTCTATAGAATCTTGATCTCGATCAGGTTATCTACGTATTCACTGACATACTTGTTATCGTGAAGACGGGCTTGCACTTCCTTCTCCCATGTCACGGCTTCCCGCAAGGACGCAAGGCCCGTCCCGATGCCATACCATGCCTCCACCTTATCCCGACGGATGGTGAAAGACCGGTCTTCAAACTTGAAGATCAGTGTATCCAAATTATCAATCATGGCAAAATTCGCAGTGGAATTATAGACCAGCGTCTGCTTCAGCATGTCCTCGTTCAGATCGCCGACCGTGGACTTGAATCGAAGCTCGGCGGTCAATTCTTCCGGATACAGCTGAAATGTGCGCTCCATGTCACGCATGGGAAGCGAAGCGTTCAAATTGATCAGGTTCCCGGCATTGCCCATATATGGGCTGGCGAATTTCAGCGAATTCCGTATATCGTGCGTCAACGGATCATTCTGTTCCGCTTCATATTGAACCGCCTGTTCATTAGCCTTGGGCTTGATGTATCCCTCCAGGGCCGCCATGCCCCCGATGCCGATCAGCAGCAGGACGACGATCAGCCAATTCTTTCTGCTCATGGTTCATTCACCTCAAGTTGAACCGTTAGTTTATAAGCTTTCTGGACCAGCAGCGGAATGAAGACCGACGTCATCGGGATAACATACCGNATGACGGTCACGTAGAACGAATAAGGCCCATCGACCGACAGTTCTCGCCCAAACCATAAATCGCTGCCGTATTGAATTACGAAGGTGTACATGGATATAACCACGATAAATATCGACCACAGCCACCATGCCCACTTTCTCCATTGGTTCAATCTGCCTGCATTGATGACAGCTGTCTGCTTTTCATACCGTTTCAGATGCCGTGACATGGAAAGATACGCCGCACCGGTTAATGCAGCCAAACAGAGGAGGAGCGTGTTCACCCATATCCCGTTTGGCAAAAACCGGGCCGGAATGGTAGCGATCCAGGCCAGCAAGGAATAAATAAGGGCGCTCTGAAGGAGGTCATGACGGAAACGGTAGCTGTAAATTTTTTGGTTGTCGTCAATCAGAGCTTCGATGTTTTCCATATTTTCGATCGCCAGACTGATCGCCGACTGATATGCTATGCCGTTCTCCATATAATCCGTGACCCGCGCCTCCAAATTGCTGAGAACCTCATTCTTCAGATCCACAACTTCCTTGGTTTTGCGTTGATTCGCGAATAGGCGATCCACAAAAATCTCCAGATCATGCCTGTTGGTCATTGCTATTTCAGCTCCTTTCCATTTCCGATCAGAACATCGATAATCTCGCGTGCCGCCTTCCATTCTTCTTGGTTGCGCAGCAAGCGCTTCATTCCCTCCTGGCTGAGATTGTAATATTTACGCCTCCCGCCCTGAGTTTCTTCTCCCCAATAGGAGCGTATCAACCCCTGCTTCTCCAGCCTCCTCAGACTTGAATACAATGTAGGCTCCTTCAGTTCAAATCGATTCCCGCTCCGGATCGCGATCTCCTTAATGATCTGATAGCCGTAATTGTCTCCGTCTGATAGGACATGCAAAATAAAGGTATCAATATTGCCGCGTATCAAGTCACTGTTATGTAAGGGTTCAATCAAATACCCGAACCTCCTAACGGATGGAATGGGTATAATATAACGCACATTACTATGCATGTCAAAGTAATATTACACGCATATATTCCNTTACGCTCTTCTTGGATTGACGGTTTGCGAGCGTCTACTATATAATTCTTGAAAGTTCTTCCTATTATAAATAGGATCCCATAACAAGCTGTGCAAGAGATCTCAATATATCTGTATCCCATCAGTCCCCGCAGGAGGAAACGGTTTTGCTTCATAAATACATTCGACGACTGAAATACTATATTCTCCGGACCCTTCGCATGCAAAATAGCGATCATCGGATCGCTCTCGGCTTTGCTGTCGGCTTCTTCCCTTGCTGGTATCCCACCTTTGGCATCGATCTGCTGCTGGCTCCGCTGCTGGCTCGCATGGTAAGGGGGAACATCCCCTCCGCCTTCCTTGCGGCCTCCGCAGGCTCCGTCTTGTGGCCGATCCTGTTCTATCTAAACTATAGAATCGGCGTGTTTGTGCACCTGTTCACTACGTTTCCCGCGACCTTCGAAATCGAAGATGCGCTCACGGTTCCCGTTCCGGAGACGGATTATATCGTTGAAACGGACCATTTCGGCAGGTTGGGCGACATGGGCGTTAACTTTCTCGTCGGCGCCTTGATCAANAGTGTTCTATCNACGCTGATCCTTTACATTTTGCTGCGAATCATGCTCTCCGTCTACCGCAAACCCTTGCTCCACAAGATCAAAGAATCCATTCGCAGAGGAAAATCGAAGCCTTAGCACGAAGCTCCCCCTGTAAAAACGCCCGGAATTCTATTCCGGGCGCTTTTTTTATACCGTTCAAGCTCAATTGTCTCGGTCTATTCGTGATTTACCATTCAGCCGTTAGCCGTTTTCTCTGGAAAAATCGGTATAAGTTGCTAAAAGTACGGCATTCTAAAGAGGATGAGCCTTACTATATACCGGCAAAGGAGGGAAGTTTCAATGAAATCGAATTTACGGCCCGCGCTGCTCGATCCTATTAAAATGCGGCTGGAACATTGCGAAGATGTCATCTACCAATCCTTGCGTCTCCATGGATCGACGTGCACAGTCATCTACATTGAACCTATCGTGGATATCAGCACCCTGCATGAATACATCGTCAAACCGTTGATTAAGGAAGCTGCGAAGGTTCAGCATGATTTCCTTGATTTCATTGACCGCATGGATCGGGGAGATATGCTGTCGGTTCCGTTCGAGCGTTCTTCCTCGGCCGAGTATATTGCCGATATGATCGTTGAAGGCAGGGCCGTCGTGATTGTGGAGAAGCTGGCAGAGGCTTATTTATTCGACATTGTGTTATATCAAAAGCGGTCGGTTTCGGAATCGCAGAACGAGCTGGTGGTAAATGGGCCGCAGGAAGCGTTTATCGAAGACATCGGAACAAATCTATCGCTGCTCCGGCACAAAATCAAACATACGGATCTCAAAACCGTGCGCTANCAGATCGGCGACTACTCCAAGACCGCCGTTTATATGGTGTACGTCGATGGTTTGTGCAAACCCGAAATCGTCGCTCAAGTGGACCGGCAGCTGAGCAGCATGTCCATCGACGGGACATTCGGGATCAGTACCTTGTCCGAACAAATGAAGGAAGGCGTAAAATCCCCCTTTCCTCAGTTTCAATACACGGAGCGACCCGATTCTGTTGCCTCATCCCTGCTTGAAGGCCGGGTTGGCATCATGCAGGACGGAACGCCTTCGGCGCTGATCGTGCCCGTCACCCTATTTTCCCTGCTGCAGTCGTCCGAGGATTATTATCACAGCTTCTTCTCCTCCAGCTGGATTCGGATCGTCCGGTTCATGTTCGCGATTATTTCATTATTGATGCCCGCCCTGTATGTCGCTATCACAACATTTCAGCCATCCATCATACCAACCGATTTGCTGATCACCTTAGCCGCATCGCGTGAAAACATACCGTTCTCCGCCTTAGCGGAGGCGCTGATCATGGAACTGACATTTGAAGCGCTGCGGGAAGCCGGGACCCGTATCCCGAAGCCCGTCGGGCAGACGATATCCATCATCGGCGCCATTGTCATCGGACAGGCCGCGGTGGAAGCGGGGATCGTATCGAACCCCATGGTCATCGTGGTTTCGATAACGGGCATCGCTTCTTACATCATTCCGCACTTCGAGCTGGGGCTGGCGTTCCGCTTGCTGCGCTTTCCCATCCTCATACTTGGAGGAACGCTCGGTCTGATCGGCGTGTTTACGGCCGCCTTCCTGGTGTATGGACATATGGCTTCCCTGAAGTCGTTCAATACGCCGTATCTGCAGCCCGTTGCACCCCTTGTTTTATCGGAATGGAAGGACACCTTCGTGCGGGCGCCGTCCAAGCTGATGAAGAACAGGCCTAAAACCTATGCATCATCCAACAATTTAAGGAGACGAAAACGATAATGCTTCTACTCAAATGGTTGAAAATTCTGCTGCCATTATCGTTGTTGACAGGCTGCGGCTTCAACCTGACCAAGGTTGAGATCAACGAGCAAACCTTTGTATTTGCCATGTACGTGAATAAAAGCCCGAAAGACGAAAGCGTGGAAGTTACGATCAGCGCGCCCTTGCCTAACCGGCTCACATCCGGGCGTCAAGCAGGCGGGAAGGGCGGTGGAGATCCGTATGCCATGGTAACCAGATCGTCCACCACCGTGCAGGATGCCCTCCACCTGATTCAACGGGATCTTTCACGCCGTTTCGACTTCAGCCACACTAAGGTCGTTGTCGTTGGCAAAAGCTATGCGGAAGCCGGACTAGAGGATCTGATGGAATGGCTCAATCGGGAACCGACAACGAACTTGAGCATCTATATCATGGTTGCGCCCGGCGATGCGAAAAAAGTCGCTGAGCTGACACCGGTCTTTGAACAAATGCCTTCCGAGGTGCTCATCCGGTTTGCGGACCAGCACAACATGATCACCACGAACCTGAAGGATTGCCTCTATGCCGAATCGGGCAATCAAGGGTATGCCCTTACCTATTTGGCGGCAGGCATGAAGCCAATGGTTGCTGACCAGGAGAGACTGGAGCCGTGGACGGGAATTCAAGGCACGGCGCTGTTCCATAAACATAAGCTGGTGGCCACCCTTCCTATGGAGGAGTCGCTTGCCGTCAGTTGGGGAGTAAACGAATTAAAAGCCCCCCTGTATACCGTTTCATGGGATGAAAAAAGCAAAGCCAGCACTTTCCTGATTTCAACCCGCTCCAGCAAATCCGTACGCATGGTATCGGGCCATCCGGTGTTCACCGTCAAGCTAAGCGGGACAGGAGACGTGGTGTACAAGCAAACTCAAACTCAATTGGATCTTCTTCAGACTAAACAGCTTATTGAGCATGAGCTCAATGAACTCATTGCAGGTCACCTCAGAAAGGCCCTCCATACCTCGCAGCGGGTCGGTGCAGATGTCCTCCAGCTCGGAATGCTGGTGGACTGGAACTATCCCGATCATTGGCAGAAGGTTCGCTCCGACTGGTCTGATTACTACAAGAACGAAGTTGAGATTCAGGTGGTTACCGACATCAAAATTCGAAACTTCGGGTCCATACTCAAAAAGAGCCCGAAATAAGGAGGCGTGCCATGCTGGCTCTTCTGTTCCTCGTATACGCCTTGACGGAATGGTACTTCGCAAAGAAAAAGGTAAGGTCTTCCCGTGAAAAATGGACGATGCTCATTCTGATCCTTGTCTTTTCCGTCTGGAATGTAATCGCCCTATACACTCACGAGTGGCTGACCCCTAATCATCTGATCATGCTGCTGTTCGGCTGGCTGGATAAGCTGTAACATCTAAAAACGAAAGGAGGTACGAACCCGACATGCGCAATACGCCTTGGCAGCTGTTCCGTTTAGGATTTGTCTATCTTAATGCCATACCTACGGGATTTCTAATCAGTCCCCTCTTGTGGAATTCGGCATATTTGGGATGGGCCGCGATTCTGGGCGGTTATGCGGTGAGCCTGATCTTCCTCTGGTTTATGCTGAAGGTCGGACAGTGGGATCCACGGAAACCCTGGATCGAATTCGGCAGCGCCCTGGTCAGCAAATGGATCCACTTTCCGATTGTCGCTTTGGTATTCTTCTGGTCAATCAATTACATAGGAATGGATATCGAAGGTTTCACATTATTCTTCGATACCAATTACATGCGGGAGTCCCCACAATGGTTCGTCCTCCTGATTGTGGGCCTTGTCGTGATGGTTACGGCTAGATGGGGCATGGAGACGATGATTTATATTTCCGACGGGCTGTTTCTCGTCATCGTCGTTGCCATTGTGTCCATGAATATGTTTTTCTTTAAGGAAGCGCATTTCGATATGATGATTGCGATGGTCAGGCATCACAATTATGGATCCGTACTCATGGACAGCTTGTTCTGCCTTTCATTCTTCGCGGAATGGCTCGTGTTCCTCTTTCTGGCTCCCTATATCCAATTCAACAAAAAATCCTTTCGCAACCTTGCTACGGCGGGACTATTGGTCACGGTAGCCGTGATGCTCCAATGGGCTTCGGCCCTGCTGAATTTCGGACCCTATTTGGGACGCGAGCTGCAGTATCCGCTCGTCGAATTAATGCGTGCAGCCAGAGGGTTCCTTGGCAATGCCGATCCGCTGATCATTGGGTTATGGAGCAGCTCGATGTTCTTTCACAGCGCCTTCCTCATCCACGTGAGCACTAGGTGTCTGGCGAAGCTCCTAAACCTGAAGCAGATGGACGGTCCGCTGATCGCGATCATCGGAGGAACGGCAATGGTGATTGCATACCAATACTCGCAAAATCCGATTCTCTTTCTCCAGGACTTCAATTCCTTCGGGATGGCGATGTTCTTTATTTTTATGGAGTTAATCCCGATGTTCTATTGGGTCGCTTCCCTTTTCCGTAAACGCAAGCGTAGACCAAAACCAAGACCAAAGCCTGATCATAAACCCGCTTGAGAGTCTTGAACTTGTAATGAACCGCCTTCCATCCTGTTCGTCTTTCGAAATTCAGCATGAAAAAGAGCGGCCGTCAGCCGCTCCCATCTTACGGATCAACATGGTTAAGAAGAAATTTTCTCAAAAGTATGATAAATCTCCGATGTTTATGCTTTCTGATCTCGTCAAAAAACCAACTTTTATGTAAGCGCTTCCTACAAAAAGGTTCTTTTATTGTAAGCAATTGGCATATTATATAGTACAGTAGACCAGCTAAGCAAGGGTGGCAGCAGGAGGTGATCGGCATGGGCGTGAATGAAGCTTTGGCTTTAATGATTTCGTTCGCTACTCTGGTCGTTTCGATCCTTGCCTTCCATAATAAGAAATAGACCCGTCCTGGAACAGATGAATCTATTTCTTACGTCTGGTTGCAAGCAAATATCCACCTTGCGGGCGAAGATCTGCTGTACGAGGAGTCGGCGGCAACCGGCTCCTTTTGTGATACACAAAAATATCCTATTCCGGTTTTTGCGGATTTATGACTCGGCGACGTCCATTACGTCTTCAGAATCGCCTGTACATCGGCTAAAATTTTCTCCATCCGTTTGGAGCTCTCCTCATACATTTTCTTAGCTTTCTTACTTTTCGTGCTGAGACTGAACAATTCCAAATCCGCCTGGCATTTCTTTAAATTTGCATACAAGAGCTTCCGTTCCTCGTTTTGGGGCACCTGGATCTGATCGTTATACAAATCGACGGTTAATTGTCCGTAGGTATCTACTTGGGCAAAATATACATCCTTAATCTTGGCGCCCTGCTTGTCCAGTTCTTCGATCAGCCATCCCCGATTGAAACCCATCACGCGCAGCGATTCATCCATGACATTACCGTCCATGATGACGGCTTGTGCAACTTTCTCAGGAGCTACCTTAATTCCGAGATCTTTAGGGGTCAGAGGCAAATTTTCGCGCGTCTGCAGAACGTTAATCTCCCCGCTCGACTCCATGATGGCAAATTCCACATCAGCGACCTGAAATACATCTTTTTTCCGCAGCTGCTCCATTAACTCATCTGACGTCAGCCTCTCTTTCTTTAAATTATCTTCTAATATCTTTCCATCCTTAATAAGCACCGTCGCTTTGAAATCGATAAAGTCCCGAGCCTTCTTGCTCTTGATCTGCAGGAATTCGATAAGTAATGAACAGCCTACCCATACGCCCAACCCAATTAATCCCAAATACCAGTTCGCTTCAAGATCCAAGGAGATATAGGCGGCCAAGCTACCGATCGTAATCCCCGTTAAATATTCAAAAAAAGAAAGCTGCGAAACCTGACGCTTGCCAAGCACTTTCGTCATCAGAAACAACACGACCACGGCACATACGGTTCTAAGTACGATTTCCAACCATTGAGGCACAACAACGACCTTCCTTTCGATGTAATGACATAGCAATCACTATATAGATTATTGTCAAATATCCTATTTGAAATCACACCATTATTTTCCTTGCCATGCTTCATGCATGTTCTTCTCCAAAATGCGTACATTATTACGCATGAAAGGAGTGATAAAAACCAATGACCGTAGCNTCCGATGTGAAAACATGCCTCTCNTCCTTAAAAAGCGCTCAGGCCAGCCTTGAGCAATTTGCGCTGTCTACGCAAGATCAAAATGCCAAGGATCTGTTCACTNCCGCGGCACAACAAACGCAGCAAGTCGTAGACCAAGTGGCCCAGCGGGTTCANCAGCTTGAACAGGAAGAGCCTCAGTATAAAGGTTTCTAAGCATTGTTTCTTTGCTTTCTCCTATGCTGAAAGCCCATGCATACCTCCTATCTTTCCCGGATAGGAGGTTATTCATATTGTGTTATTTTTTATTGAGTTATCCTCACCATCAGGGTAAAGTGTTAATAACGGAGACTGAATATAAGGGGGTAGATTCTATGAATAATGGTATGCGTCCTATCGATGTCATCACGTTCGGCGAATCAATGGGATTATTATATCCCGAAGGCACACGGGGCATTGGCCAGGGAGGAACCATGGCCCAGTCCTTCGGCGGCGCCGAAAGCAACCTCGCCATCGGGCTTTCCAGGCTTGGCTGCAGCAGCGGATGGTTCGGTCAGCTCGGCAACGATCCGATCGGAACCGGCATTTTGAAAACGCTTCGAGGTGAAGGGGTCGATGTTTCCAGCGCCAGACAAACGGATGCGGCACCGACCGGCCTTATGCTGAGACAGAACGTTCGCGGTCAATCCTCCGTCTATTACTACCGCAAAGGCTCTGCCGCCAGCCAAATGACGCCGGACCATGTAGACTCCGAATACATAGCCAAGGCCCGCATCCTTCATTTCACGGGCATCACCGCCGCCTTAAGCAGCAGCTGCCTGGATACGATACGGCATGTCATTTCCGTATGCAAAACGCATGGCGTCCAGATCAGCTTTGATCCGAACCTCAGGCTGAAGCTGTGGAACATTGAGGAGGCTCGCCCCGTATTGNTGGAGCTTGCCGAAAGCTGNGATTATTTCCTCCCTGGCTATGATGAATGCAAGCTGTTGTTCGAAACGGAGGACGANCAGGTGATCCTGGACCGTCTGCGTCAGCTCCCTGGCATGTCCGTGATCAAGAGTTTCGACGGAAACAACGTTATTGTTCGGGAAACCGGGACCTACTCCCTTCCTTTTGAGCGTGTGGATAACGTAGTGGATACCGTTGGCGCGGGAGACGGCTTCTGCGCAGGCTTCCTGGCAGGCATCGCCAAAGGCTGGACACCGGAGGAGGCCTTGTCCCTAGGCGGATTAACCGGATCCCTCGTCATCCAAGCCCCAGGTGACTGGGAAGCGCTTCCGACCTGGGAGGAAGTTCAGCAGCGGCGAGGAAATGCCGCCCATATCGAACGTTGACCCGCTATGATTGGATACAAGCCGTCATCTAATAGAATGCATAGATCAAGAAGGAGTGTATAACATGAAAAAATTGAAACTGATCGAACAGATCCATCAGGCTGGCGTTGTCGCGGTCCTGCGCGGCGATTCTCCCGATGAGGTTGTAGAGATTGCCCAACGCGCGATTGAAGGCGGCATCAAGATCATCGAGGTGACCATGACCGTACCGTTCGCTACGGAAGCCATTACGACGTTATCCAAAATGTACTCTTCCAAAGACCCGCAAGCGGACAACTATGCCATCATCGGCGCCGGTACGGTTNTGGATGCAGANACNGCCAGAATCACGATCCTGGCCGGTGCCGAGTTCGTGGTCTCCCCAGGGTTCGACCGCGATACGATTATGCTCTGCAACCGTTATCGCATTCCGGTCATGCCGGGTGCCGTTACCGTTCATGATATCGTTGCCTCGCTTGAGCTTGGCGTCGATGTCNTTAAGCTCTTCCCGGGCAATCTGTACTCTCCGTCCGTCATACCGTCTCTGAAGGGTCCGCTGCCGCAGGCCAATATCATGCCGACCGGGGGCGTGAATTTGGACAATCTGCATGAATGGATCAAGGCCGGGGCATTCGCGGTCGGAATCGGATCCGATCTGACTAAAGACGCGCTGAAGAGCGGAGACTTCAACTTGATTACGGAGAAGGCCCGTGCTTACATCCACGCCTTTAAGGAAGCTCAAACCTCACATAAATAACCTTATGCAGTAGTTCATAGATGGCCTTCGCTGCATGTTTCATCTTCATAAATAACGACAAGCCTATCAAGTCGATCTTGATAGGCTTGTCGTTATTTAATCCTTCTCTTTCGAAAACCATCGTTTCTGTGTAATCATGCCCGTTGTAAAACCGCCTGCAACAATCGTCAGAATGGAGTACACAAAGGTGCTTCCCGAGAGCAGAACGCCGCCGAATCCGATGATGANGGCATCCATCAGCAAAATAATGACGCCTACATTCAAGGGCAGATACCTTGCCAGAAAATGAGCCAACAGATCCGTTCCGCCCGTGCTTGCATCATTCCTCAGCATCAATCCTAGCCCGGCTCCGATCAACGCACCGCCTATGGGCGCGCTGATTATCACATGGGGAGCAAAAAAACGCAGAAAATCCGTTTGCAACGGGGAGAGCAAATCGATGACAAACGAAGATATCAGCATGCCTGACAGACTATTGTAAAAAATTTCGCGGTTTAACATCCAGGCGGCGATAAACATGGGGATGCTGCACAAAATGATTACGAATCCGATATGTAGGTCAAACACGTAGTTGGCGATCAGAGCAATCCCGATAACTCCGCCATCCAGAACTTTATGCGGGACAAGAAAAAAATTTGTCCCCATCGCGATCAGAAAGCTTCCGATCACGATAATGACATGTTTTCGAAATGACAGCATATCCCACATCTCCATTTATAAAGGCATGTCTTATTCATATGCTTGTCATTTCGAAAAATTGCGAACTCGCTGTCCCGTATTTGAAAAAAAATTCCATTGGAATGTTATCGCTTACTCCGCTTTTACATAAAGCAATCGCTCGGTGCGTGCCATCACCTTGGTTTTCATATACGGATGGTTCTCATAGCAATAATCCACGAAGTACCCCGGCTTCTCTCCATTCCATGGAAAAATATCGTAATGCATCGGAATGGTCAAATCGAATGCCGACGCTGCGGCNAGTTCCGCGGCTTCCCGGAAGCCCATGTTCCCGACGATGCCGTCCTTCCGGCGGAAGGCATCTCCCCCATTGATCGGCACCATCCCGATATCAATGGAGTGCGCCTGCAGCCTTTCCACCAATCCTGGATAGACTACGGTATCTCCCGCATGGTAGATCAACACGCCCTGAATGTCCACCAGGTAACCGACGAATCGGTGTCCAAACTCTTCATGCTCGTCCAAGGTCTCGTGGGCAGCCGGAATCGCCATCAGACGAAAGCCGTCAAACTGCTGCCATTCATCGCATACGGCCGCAAACAGCCGCTCCGGCGCAACGCCGGCACCGCGCATCGCTTCATGGCAGCATGCCGGCGCAACAAACGCTGTTTCCGGATTCTGTTTGGCGATGACCGCAATCGTTCCGAGATCCATATGATCATCGTGCTCATGGGTGATCAGGACCATGTTTGCATTCGTAATATGCTCCGGCTGCAGCNGAGCCGGAAACGCNCGCTGAAATCCCGCTTTCCGTTCCAGGTCGGCTGACATATAAGGGTCGATATAGATGACAACCTCCCCGCCCTTCAGGACAACGCTCTCCTGGCCCAAAAACCATACGGCCGCCATCCCATAGGTTGTAGACGTCCGGTTGATTTCATCGATCAGCTGCTCCGGCCCCCGGCTGCTGCTGTTCTGTTCTCTCATCTCTGTCCTCTCTCCTTCCTGTTCCTAACATGACTAGATTATACCATGACGTACCCAGTATACATCCGGATATTCGTAGATTCTGTTCCCCAAGAGAATCGCGGATCCTCCGTTTATTCCCGTCGGCACACCATTCCTAAGCGTTCTTATATCAGAAAATCAGGGCCTGCCGTCATAAGAAAAAACGGGTCGAAGGTAAGCTGAATGGCTTNCCTTGAACCCGTGTAATTGAGTCTATTTTCGTTCAAGCGGCTTCTTCCAAACTCCAAGCAGCACACCCGAGATCACCGAACCAATGAGAACCGAGAGCAGGAATAGGAGCGCATGATTGGCAAGAGCAGCGACAAAGATTCCCCCGTGCGGGGCCGGAACGTTGATGCTCCACAGCTGCGTCAGCCCGCCTGCCACCGCGGAACCGAGAATACAGGATGTCAGTACGCGCAGCGGGTCGGCCGCGGCGAACGGGATCGCTCCCTCCGTTATGAAGGAAAGGCCCATCACATAGTTGGTCACGCCCGATTTGCGTTCCTGCTCCGTGAACTTATGCTTGAAGAACGTCGTGGCCAGAGCAATGGCCAGCGGAGGCACCATCCCGCCGGCCATGACCGCAGCCATCATGGCTCCGTTCGTGTTGCCGCTGGATGTGAATACGCCGATCGCAAATGCATAAGCCGCTTTATTGAAGGGACCGCCCATATCAATCGACATCATCCCGCCCAGAATCAGACCGAGAATCACCGCGTTGCCGGTACCCAAATTGTTAAGAATATCAATCAGGCCGAGATTGATCCAGCTGAAGAACGGATCGAACAAGTAGAACATGATCGTTCCGGTAACAAGCAGGCCGACGACCGGGTACAACAGAATCGGCTTTAAGCCGTCAAGCGCTCGGGGCAGCCCCGCAAACGCTTTGCGCAGCAGGATAACCACGTAACCGGCCAAGAAACCTGCCGCAAGACCGCCAAGGAATCCCGAATTGGAATTGAGGGCCATCAGGCCTCCGACCATGCCGGGCATCAATGCCGGACGATCGCCAATGCTGAGCGCTATGAAACCCGCCAGAACCGGAATCAGGAAGTGGAAGGCACCGTCTCCTCCGCCGATCGTTTGCAGCAGCTGGAAGAGCGGATGATCCTCGCCGGCAAGCTGCTCGATCAGGAAGGAGATGGCCAGAAGAATGCCGCCCCCCACGACAAACGGCAGCATGTGCGAAATACCATTCATCAGGTCCTTGTACACTTTCGTGCCTATGCTGCCCTTCTCCGCGTCCTTCGCTTTCGGCTCACCGCCGCCTTCGCTGCGGTAGATCGGCGCATCGCCGCCCATCGCCTTGCGGATCAGCTCCTCCGATTTGCGGATGCCGTCGCTGACAGGACGCTGGAGAACGGGTTTTCCGTCAAAGCGGGCCATCTCCACGTTTTTGTCGGCGGCAATGATGACGCCTGAGGCCCTGCGGATTTCCTCTTCCGTCAATACGTTCTGCGCGCCCTCCGAGCCGTTCGTCTCCACCCGGATTTCTACGCCCATCTCCTGGGCTTTCTTCTTAAGAGCGTCTTCGGCCATAAACGTATGGGCAATGCCGGTCGGGCAAGCCGTTACGGCAACCACAAACGGAGTCGAGGCCACGGCAGAAACCTCCCGTTGGTCAGCTTGGGCTGCAATGTCGGATTCCTGATGCTGGTTCTCCGCTTCCTTTTGTGCGGCTTCCCTTTTTTTGGCCGCCTCCCTCTCAGCCTTGGCGGCTTCTTCAACCGCCTGCTTGGAGTCGAATAAAGCCGTTACCTCCGCCGGCGTCTCCGCCTTCATCAACTGTGCGATGAATTCCGCATCAATCAACAGCCTCGATAACGCTGCAAGGGTACGCAGATGCGTATTTCCCGCTCCCTCGGGAGCGGCGATCATGAAAAATACATGCGCCGCCTCACCGTCCAGCGCTTCGAAATCCACGCCCCCGCTGCTCTTGGCAAACACGACGGTCGGCTCGTTAACCGCTTTCGTCTTGGCGTGGGGCATCGCAATGCCGCCGCCGATCCCCGTACTGGATTCGGCTTCACGCTTCAGGATCATCTCTTTAAACAATACCGGATCGTTGATCCGCCCGCTGGCGGCCAGACTCCCGATCAGTTCATCGATGGCAGCCTCCTTCGTGACCGCCTTCAGATCCATGATCATTGTTTCTTGTATCATTAAATCCGTAATTCTCATGTGATTCACACTCCCTTGAAATCTTCGTGGTGATAACCGCGCCATTACCGCCCATTACCGGTTATTTGATGTGAAGCGGCTCACCACTCCGTGATCCTAACCAGAGGAAGCAGCTCATCAATCGCTTCCCTTGCCGCCAAGTCGTCCGAGAACGCCGTAGCGCTTCCAGAGGCGACCCCCGTCCGGAATGCCTCGATCGGGCCCTGGCCCTTCGCAAGCGTGCCGACGAATCCGGCAATCATCGAATCGCCGGCACCGACCGAATTGCGGACAGTTCCCGGCGGAACATGGGCGTGATAGACTTGATCGGCCGTGATGAACAGCGCCCCTTCTCCCGCCATGGAGATTAGGACATGCTGCGCGCCCTTCTCAAGCAGTTTCCGTCCGTACTCCACAAGCCGCTCCCTTGAGTCAATGACGACGCCGAACAACTCGGCTAACTCGTGGTGGTTCGGTTTCACAAGGAGCGGCTTATTGGCCAATGCCTTCATTAGAGCCTCGCCGGTGGTATCCATGACGAATTCTGCGCCGCCCTTTCGGCACGCTTCGATCAGACGGCCATAAAAGTCTGAACCCAGCGAAGGCGGCACGCTGCCTGACAGCACAACGATATCGCCGGCTTCAAGCTGTGACAGCTTATGGAGCAGCTCTTTCGTTTCGTCTTCCCGGATATCGGGTCCCAAGCCGTTGATCTCGGTCTCTCCGCCATGCTTCAGCTTAACGTTGATGCGGGTATCATCCGCAATGTTCACGAAATCCGTGCGGATTCCTTCCTTACCGAGCATCTCTTCGATATAACGGCCGGTGAAACCGCCAAGAAAACCGATAGCCGTATTATCGGCTCCCAGCTGGTTCAGCACCCGCGATACGTTAATTCCTTTCCCGCCCGGAAACTTCATGTCCCGGGTCATTCTGTTCAATCCGCCAAGCTCGATATGTTCAACTTCCACGATGTAATCAATGGAAGGATTCAGTGTAACGGTATATATCATCATGATCCCTCAATTATTTTGGTTTTCTGTGATATGACCTTCTTCCATGTTTCCGGCAAGGACTCCGTAATCAGCGTCGCTTCGTTCAAGTCCAGCAATTTGGCGAAGGAAACCTCTCCGATTTTGCTGGAGTCCGCAAGGACGTAACTGGAAGCGGACAGCTGGTGGGCCCGCCGCTTGATCAAGGCTTCTTCCGGATCGGGGGTGGTGTAGCCCATCTCCGCATCCACGCCGTTCGTGCCCAGAAAGCACCGGTCAAAACGGAAGTTGTCCATATTTTGCAGCGCGATGCTTCCGATGACGGCTTTGGTATGAATCTTCATCATGCCGCCCAGCAGATAGCTTTTGATCCGCTTGCTGACCAACGCTTCGATATGGGATAAACCGTTCGTGACAACCGTGACGTCTTTGGCGTCGATGAACGGAATCATGGCCAGCGTGGTCGTACCCGCATCCAGGTAAATGCTTTCTCCATCCTCAACCTGTGCTGCAGCCAACCGGGCAACCGCATTTTTCTGTTGAATGTTTTTGAGCGTTTTTTCCTCAATTCCAGGTTCTTGTATCTTTGGGCTCGGCAGAGCGGCTCCGCCATGAATACGCTTTAGCAATTGACGTTCTTCAAGGTCGATCAAATCTCGCCTTACCGTCGATTCCGAAGCTTCAAGAAGTTCTATCAATTCCTGCAGCTTCACGACACCGCGCTGTTGTAAGCGCTCTAATATGATTCGGTATCTTTCTTCCGTCAGCATAATGAATCCCCCTCTACAGCATATAGTATCATATTCGCCCCAAAAAACAATCTGAAACTTTCAAAAACATTCACGATCATTCAGGAAATTGATGAATGATTTACCATCCTGGCAAGCTGCCAAGTTGGAGAGTTTCCTCTTATGGATGACAGTTTGCCCCATAGCAAGCCGAGAAGCGTCGAAACATCTCATAAACGTTTGTAACCTGCTGCCTCTACGCTATATACTGGTAACTAGGAAACTCTCACAGTATAGAAGAGGTGACATGAATGGACCAACTGAAAGAAGCCTATGAGCGGCTCGGTCTGCCGGAGGATGCAACCAAGGAACAGCTTGACGACCGGTATACGCTGCTCATGCGCCAAACCCGTTCGCATCAAAGGCGGGAGCCGGACCGGGCGGAGGAGATCGAAGCCGAGTTTGCCGAAATCACCAAAGCCTATAAATTCATCCTGGAAGAAGAGAACCGTAAAGCTTTGGAAGAGATGAATCAGAAACGGTACGGCAAATACAAGAGGTTTGCCGGGACGGCGGAGAAAACCGACCATTTCTTCCGTTATTATAAATTCCACGTGCTCGGCGGCATTGCCCTGGTGGGTGTTCTCATTTATATCGTGATTAGCATTTTCAACCATCAGGCAGAGAAGGAACGGCTGGCCAGCCTGCCCCCGGTTGACCTGGAAGTCATGTTCCTCGGTTCTTATATGAGCCAGGATGGTGGACAGGACCTTAAACCGATCGAAGACGCNATTTTGGCCCAATTTCCCGATTGGAAACGCGTAACCGTTAACATTAACTACGTGCCTCCCCTGGATTCCAACAATCCGCAGGATGCCGCCATGCTGCAAAAGGCACTGCTGGTGCTGTCCACCGAACGTCCTGATCTGTATATCATGGATCAAACCGCCTTTGATTGGATTGGCAATCAAGGCATGGTACGCCCGCTCGAAGCGGAAGTCGAAGGTGAGCTGAAGGAACTGCTTGCCCCGGAGATGCTGGTAAAGGGTACAAATGAGGAAGACGGCGCGGAACATGTGTATGCCGTGGATATTATGGGCAGCCCGCTTGGCGAAGAACTGCCCGTCCTGAAGAAAGAAATGTTTGCGGGGATTCGCGAAGGCACGGAACGCGATGCGAATGCACTGCGNTTCATTAAGCAATACTTGGAGACGTCCAAGTAACGTCCGACCCCCTCGAAATATCGATACAGCCCCTGCTGCTTGGCCTTATGGCCAAACGACAGGGGCTGTTTGCATGACATTATCGATTAACAATCGAACTCAAGGATGTAAAAGCATGTGTAGCAAATCCTTCGGAAGGTTCGCGGTGAGGGTTATTTACGCGGAATATATAACCCTGTCCGTCAAACTCATCCACAATGTACATCTTCGTGAGGCCCTCGCCTTCGCCTATCATATACACGGATGCATCCTTCATGACTTTGTGCCTTTCACTGCCCTCAGCTTCATGGACTTTGCCAACCTCCGCAAGCTCCTTCTCCNCCTCAAGCTTGAGTANTTCCGCGTTATAATCCGAAGGCAGCTTCGTAATCTCGACGTAATAATCCGGGTCCACATTCATGGTCAGCCTGTTGGTTTTTGCATCAAAGGAAAAAATATCGAATATATACAGCGCGTAGCCGTCACCCTCGGCCAGTTTGGCTGTTTTGGTTTCTTTCATGCCCTCCAGCTCCAGCTCGAAATCCTTGGTTTCCGGAAGCTGCGCGTTCTCGGAACCCGAGCCGCCGCCTTCGTTGTCAACTTTCAATTTGATGAGGATCAACTGCTTCAAATCTTCCTCGCCTTCAACCGACTGTTCCCTGTACTCATAGGAGACGGGCTCTTCTCCCTGAAGTTTGGATATGATCTGATCCATCCCCTCACCCAGCCGGAATGCGGTCGGACCATCGGCGGTCTCGATTTCGATTGAATTGTTATCGATTTGACCTACGTAAGTACCGGTTCCTTGCTTAATCTCGTACTTGGGCTCCTCGACCGGATTCGGATCCGCCGGCGGCTGAGAAGTCGGGCCTTCGCCGCTGCATGCCGTCATTGCCAAGAGCAGCATAGCTGCGGCAACTGCTGTGATTATGTTGCTCCAACGCTTTCGCTTTGCCATATAACCACCTCCATTATGATTAACGGGAATCCTGGAGTTAATGTTGCACAATTCCCGCTTTTTGGGCGATTCCTTCGCATTCGCGTTCAAAACGACAAGAGCATTTCCTTTTCTGATCAAACAAGGTATTCTAGTAGTAATACAGACTCAAATAGTTGATAAAGGGAGATGTTCATGCCTGGTAAAATTAGAATTTTTGCTGACAGCACCTGCGACTTACCACCTTCGTGGATAGACGAATATAATATCGGCATCGTTCCGCTCTACGTCGTATTCGGAGAACAATCCTTACGGGATGGAGTCGACATTACACCGGAACAGTTGTATGCCAAAGTCGATCAGATCGGCAGCCTGCCCAAAACAGCGGCACCTTCTCCGTCCGACTTTATTGCGGCCTTCTCGCCTTCGATTGAACAGGGCGAGGATATCCTGTTCCTCAGCATTTCGTCAGAGCTTTCTTCCACCTACCAAAATGCGTTGATAGCTGCAGGCGAGCTGCCCGAAGGGCGGGTTACCGTGTTTGACTCGCGCAATCTTTCCTCCGGCATCGGACTGCTTGTAATGAAGGCAGTTCACGCGGCCAATGAAGGCTCGTCGATACCGCAAATTGTGGAGCTATTAAGCCGTACCGTAAACGAAGTGGAGTGCGAATTCGTTGTCGATACGCTGGATTATTTGTATAAAGGCGGACGCTGCTCCGGCATGCAAAACATCATCGGCAGCCTGCTCAAAATCCGTCCGGTGATCAAAGTCGTGGACGGCGGCATGATCCCGGCTTACAAGGTGCGCGGCAAAAAAGAAAAGGCGCTGGATCAAATGATTCAGAATGCACTGGCTCAAGTGGATAAGATGGACAATGATCTGATAGTTGTTGTCCATACCATGGCCGAGGAGGAAGCCCGATTCCTGCAGAAGGAACTGCAGGAAAAGACAGGCGCACGACAGGTCAGCATTTCTACGGCCGGCTGCGTCATTTGCAGCCACTGCGGTCCTCAAACCGTCGGTCTGATGTATACCAAGAAGCCATCATAAATTGTTTATATCCGAAGACAGTTCTGCTTGGTTGTTCTCTGCTGCAGGGCTGTCTTTTCTGNCCTTCGTCTAAGCAGAACGTTTAGGAACTTATTAAACGAGCCTCCAATAGGTTAAACATGTCCATCCTAGACCAAAGTCTAGGTGAAACATTCCCCGAAGGACCGAGGACACCCCATCCCTTGCATGGTATTCTTGGAATAATCAATCTATATAAGGAAAGGAACGAAGTTTGTATGACGAAACGTACAATCTTAGCACCTCTGCTCATCCTGCTTGGCGCATACTTGCTCTTGAACCAAGGCGGTACCGTAGGCGCCGGTTCCATTTTTGCCACGTTCTGGCCTACCCTGTTCGTGATCCCGTTAGGCCTGTTTTTTCATTGGATGTACTTCTCGCTGGTCGGACGTCAGGGAATCGGGCTGTTGATACCGGGCGGCATTCTGCTCACAGCCGGTATTGTCAGCCAAATCGCTTCCTTGTTCGACTCTTGGGGGTCGATGTGGCCCGGCTTTATTCTTGCCGTTGCGGCCGGATTGTTCGAGTTCTACTGGTTCGGTTCGCGTAACAAGTGGCTGCTCATCCCGATTAACATTCTGACCGTCCTGTCACTGCTGTTCTTCGTGGTATTCTCGATCGGACCCGTACTCAATTACCTCTCGGTCGTTCAGCCTGTCATCGCGGTGCTGCTTGTGCTTGGAGGAGCTTGGCTGATGCTCGGGCGTAAGAGGCACGGGTGAGCGCACGATTTGCCAAACCGTCAACAACGCATAAAGGCACTCCGAAGGTTGGCTAACCTTGGAGTGCCTTTTATTTAGCGGATGCCGCCCATATCCATCAAGAAGATGCAGCGGCGGCTAAGGTTTCATTGCTTTGGAACAGATGGTGGACGCTGCGGATATAACGGACGGTTCTCGTGCCGGAGTACATCATGACCGAATGCGTTTCGGCCCGCTGACCCGGCATATATTTAACCCCGCGCAGGAAATCTCCAGCCGTCACGCCGGTGGCGACGAACAGCACGCCTTCCCGTCCTACCATATCCTCCATCGTCAGCAGCTGCTCGGGATGCTTCAATCCCATGCCCTGGCATCGGACGAAATCCTCCGGCGTCTCCGGTATGAGCCGTCCCTGGATTTCTCCGCCCAGGCATTTCAAGGCGGCTGCGGCCAGAACGCCTTCCGGTGCCCCTCCGGAGCCCACGTAGAGATCGACCTCACTGTCCGTGCAGGTCTCGATCGCTCCCATGACATCGCCGTGGCTCAGCAGCTTAATCCTTACCCCGGATTCTCGCAAAGCCCTGATCATCGTGCTGTGACGCTCGCGGTCGAGAATGGATACGGTCATCTCCGACAGCGGCTTGGATAAGATCTCCGATGCTTTTCGAAGGGTAACCTCAATCGGGTCATTCAAACTCAGCTTGCCCGCAAGCTCCGGGCCGACCGCAAGTTTATGCATATAAATATCGGGCGCGTGCAGCAGGGTTCCTCGTGGAGCCGCGGCAATCACGGACAACGCATTGTTCAGCCCGTTCGCCACCGTTTCCGTTCCTTCGAGCGGATCCACCGCCACGTCCATCTTCGGACCTTTGCGGTTCCCTACGCGCTCTCCGATATACAGCATCGGCGCTTCATCCATCTCGCCTTCCCCTATGACCACGACCCCATCCATCGCTGCGGAATCAAAATGCTTGCGCATCGCTACCGTTGCNGCTTCATCAGCACTGTTCTTGTCACCTCTTCCTGTCCAGCGGGCGGATTGCAGCGCTGCTTCCTCCGTCACTCTTACAAGCTCCAATGCTAATGAACTCTCCATGATTGAATCCCTCCTTCTGCTATTTTCCTAACCGATGCTGCTTATTTCAGATAATTCATAATCAGTCCTGCGGATTCCTCAATTGCCTTATCCGTGACGTCGATGACGGGACACCCGAGNTCCTCGTACAGCGACAAGGCGTAATCCAGCTCCTCCTGGATCCGCTCCAGGGCTGCATACTGCACCTGATGCGGCAGTCCCATGACCTTTAAGCGCTCGCTGCGGATTTTGAGAAGATGCTCCGGCTCGATCGTAAGNCCGATGATCGTGCCGTTCGTGACCTCTCTGAGCTGCGAGGGCGGCGACATTTCCGGCACGATCGGAAAATTGACCGTTTTGTAGCCTTTATGTGCGAGAAACATCGACAGCGGCGTCTTCGAGATCCTGGATACGCCCAGCAGGATGATGTCCGCCTTCAAAATGGCGCTGACATCCTTGCCATCGTCATACTGGACGGCGAATTCCATCGCGTCCACCCGCCGGAAATAGCTGTCGTCCAAGCGGTGNAGCAGGCCCGGCAGCCGCTTGGGATAGTCGTTGAACGTGTCGGCAAAGGCCTGCATCATCGGCCCCATGATATCCACGGTGCGAATGTTGAGCCGGACGGCTTCTTCCCGCATGACCTCGCGAAGCTCCGGCTGAACGAGCGTATAAGCCACAAATCCTCCGCGCCTAGCCACCTCCTCCATCAATTCGGTCAATTCTTCCTCGTCGCGAACGTTCATATAACGTTTAACCTCTGTATTCGGAAGCTCGAATTGGCGCAGGGTAGCTTGAACAACCGCTTCAGCCGTCTCCCCGATGGAGTCCGAACAGATTGCTATGAAATGAGTTAATGCCTGATTCATCCGATTCCTCCCATTATTCCTCGGCTACCATGTCGAGCAGCATTTTGATAATATTCGTTTTTGTGATCCGACCGACAACCTTCCAGTGCTCCCCCGGATTTCCCGTGGTGGATGGAACGACCACTGGCAGACTATCGATTTGATGATTAATGATTTTTCGTGCGGCATCCAGCACCGTGTCTTCCGGCTGCACCGTTGTTACGTTGGCCCGGCGGGTCATGATCAGGCTTACCGGCATGGAGGAGGCCGTCGGGTTGCCAAGCGTTACCTTGAGCAGATCCTTACGGGACACGATACCGGCCAGATGGCCGTCGGCATCGGTAACGATCANATTTCCCACGTTCTCCAGAAACAAGGATACAACGGCTTCGTGAATCGTCGTGGTCTCACGCACAATCACCGGAACGCCGTGCAGATCGCCAACCTTCATTTTGAGAAGGCGAAACTTTTCCTCCCGGTCCCGCGTTCCCCGCTTTCCCAGAAAGTACCCGACCTTGGGCTTGGCATCAATATAATCCAGAACCACAAGCTTGGATAAATCGGTGCGAAGAGTGGCTCGGCTGACATTCAGCATCTCCGCAATCTGATCTCCTGTAATGGGTGCATGTTTTTTTACGATATCGACGATATCCTGCTGCCTTGTCGTCAGTTCGATAGTGATCCCTCCTGCGTGCATTTCCTCTACTTGCCGATATAATACGTCATATATAATATATATGCAACATATTTTCACCTAAAAATGCAGAATAAAGTATCAATAATTTTTGTCATACCCATCAAAAAAGGTTATAAATCCAAAAAAAAGCATGCTCTCAGGAAGATTCCTCCCTTAAGCATGCATACTGGTTAATCATTCCGCTAATCGCCACGATCATTCAGTCCTGAAGGTCCGTGCCCTTGCACTCCCCTTTTCCGCAAAATCCATAAATGATTTTCACTCCGTCGGTTGGAATCGTGTCTACCATCTCATCGCATCTGGAGCAAATGATCAGGCCCCATTCCTCGTTCGCCTTGCCTTTGGCTGCCACTGGACTTGTTAACGCTTTCATAACACTTCCTCCTCATGTTTATTCCCTTTGCTGCAAGGCAGTTCCCGCTTGGATATCAAGGGGTCACAAACGATTCTCCACTTCATGCCAAAGACCGCTAACCCAACTCCTTCGCTTCACCCATCCTTTATTTTCCACTATATTCTTAATGTATTGGGCAAGAAATAAAGATATGAGTAAATCATGTTTAATGTTACAAAAAACATGTTAAGTAATTTTTGTGTAATCTTATTTCATCTAAAAGAGAGGGATATCCTTAATTTGGCATGATATGATAATATATACTTCGGATTCCACTAAAAATCGACATTATAGACGGAGGGTTTGGATTGAATAACACATGGCAGCTCATTAAGAAAGGAAATACCTCATCCGCCATTGCCGCACTGGGCAATACGGGATTGGCCATCATCAAGGGGATTGCCGCTTCCATCAGCGGCAGCGGGACGATGTTTGCCTCCGCCATGCATTCGGTGGCCGANGCCGTGAATCAGGGATTCGTATTCGTAGGCAGCGTCCTGGCCGAGCGGAAGCCGACCAAGAAGTTCCCCACCGGCTTCGGCAGGGTCATTAACCTGGTCTGCATGGTCGCGGTGATCGTGGTCACCATCATGGCCTATGAAACGATACTGAAGGGCTTCAAGCTGTTAAAACATCCGGAAGAAGCCACGAATTTCTGGCTCAATTTCATTGTGCTGGCCATTGCTGTTATCATTGACGGTTCCATCCTGGTTAAAGCCATGAAAGAAATTATGAAGGAAACCCGCGCCGAAGCATCGGGACTTTCCTTGCTGCCCGCCGCTTTCAAAAATGCCGGCCGCGCTGCTCCGCCGACACGGCTTGTGTTCTATGAAGATATTGTTGCAACGCTTGGCGCCCTCTTCGCGCTGATCGCCATCGTGTTCGCGCATTTCTTCAATTTCCTCATCCTGGACGGAATCGCCACGATCCTGATCGGCTGTCTGATGGTGGGCGTCGCCTTTAAGGTCGGATATGACAACATGGTCGGTTTAATCGGGGTGGCCGCTCCGAAGGACGTGGAAGAGAAGATATCCGGAATCATTCTTGCCGATCCGGATGTTCGTGACATCAATCGTCTGCGTATTTTGCAGGAAGGCCGTAATTATCATGTGGAAGCCTACATCGAGCTGAAGAAAGGGATGACCCTGGCCGAGGCCGGGCAATCCAAAATGAGAATCAACGCCCTGTTGACCCAGGATCCGAACATCTCGGACGTGACCTTGGGCATACTGGAGGACGACGGAATCAANCTCTGGAATCCAAGAGAGGATCTGGANCATCCGGGTCAATAAGGAAGAGGCATGNCTCAGGGTCCGTTTGGACCTCGGGCATGCCTCTTTTTTTATGCGACGCTTAATGATTGCGCTTNAGGAATTCGACTATCCGTGCATAAGCGATCTTTTCGTTGGCCTTCTTCGTAATCCCATGCCCCTCGTCTTCGAACACAAGATACTCCACGTCACGGCCCTTGGCTCTCAAGGCCTCGACGATTTGGTCCGACTCCTCTTTAACGACGCGCGGATCGTTGGCTCCCTGGATGATGAGCATCGGGTTCACCATATCATCCAGGTACGTAATCGGCGAATCCTTGATAAAGCGTTCTTTATCCCGCTCGGGATCGCCTATCCAGCGCTCCATAATCGGTTTCCAGTGTTCCGGCACCGAATCGTAGAAGGTAAACAGGTTGCTGACCCCGACGATGTCGATGGCCGCCTTGAAATACTCCGGATTCCGGCCCGCCAGCAGCAGTGTCATATAACCGCCATAGCTTCCACCCATCACGAAGAGCTTCTCGCGGCTCGAAATCCCCTGCTCGAACAGCCAATCCATGCCTGCCAAGCAGTCCTTGCGCGGTCCCTCGCCCCAATCCTGCTCCACCAATTTCACGAAGGAGCTGCCGTAACCGGTGCTTCCCCGGAAGTTCGGGCAGAAGATGTGATACCCTTTGGCCAGNATATACTGGAACATGGAGCGGAACTGCTTGCGCTCCGAGGCTTGCGGGCCNCCATGCGGCCAAAACACCGTATAACCGTTGGCCACGTTGTCTTTGGCGCGGAACAGGAGGGCCTCGATCTCCATCCCGTCAAAAGATGGATACGTCACGACATCCGGCGTCACCAAGTCCTCATCGGTCAACCCTGTCAGCACGTTCTTTGTGATCGTGCTCCATGAGCCGTCTGCATAACGGTAAATGTTAAGCGGCTTCACCGCACCCCGGGCGAGCAGGTACAGATTGCCGGACCTTGTGACGTTCAGCTGCTCCACGATGTCCGATGGAAGAGGAATGGCGGTTAACTCACCGCTGTCGAGCGAATAGGCATACAGTCGATCCNCTACCCCTTTTTCCGTAACGATGTACAGGGTTNGTGAATCCTTATGGAAGCGCAAGAGCTGNATGCTCTCCCGGTCGATGCGGCACAGGGGTTCAAACTTTTGCTGCGGGATGTCGTAACGGGCCACATAAGAAAATTCGGATTCATAGTCTGTTGCAAAAATGACCTGGTCATTGCTGACAAACAGCACATCCCCCGAAATATGCACCTGTTCAGGCGCAGGCGTCAAGCACAACGGCTCTTCGCCCTCTCGCTTCACGTAACTAACATAGTAGGTGTTGGCATACATTTTCGTATATGCGATGGCTTTCTCGTCGGGGCTCACGGCACACATTTCGGTCGATGTCCCCTCGCCCTCATGCAGCAAATGATCCTCCTTGGTGTCCAGATGATACACGCGCGAATTCAGGAAGGACGGATTCNCCTTCGACGTGACATAATACAGTCGCTTCCCGTCCTCTGACAGATGCACAAAATAATGTTTGTCCTCCGCATCCGCCCCTTCGAACAAAGGCAGCGGCTCGCCGCCGTTCCAGCGCANCGCATGAAACTGATAATTCTCATTCCCGTCGCGGTCAAACGCCGTCAAGATATGCCGCCCTTCCGGGTCCAGCTTAATGAAGCTTGCGATCTGGTCATTGTATGTAAGCGGATAAGGGTAGGACGTCTCCCCTTCTAACTCCATGGCCCATAGATTGAACTTTCCGTTTAGACTGCTGCTGAATACAAGCCGTGACTCGTCTGCACTGATTCCGAAGGTACGAATGCCATACGTTTGAAAAAATTGCTCCACATCGGACTTAGGAAATTCGATCATTCATTTGCCTCCCTGACCTCATCTTATTATCCATCGGTTAATAAATGGGCAAGTCTTCCAAACCGCTGGATTATTCCCATTATAACGCAAAGCATTCCGGGGGTCACCGTTACATAGTCGGGTAGTTTACTAAGTCTGCAGACCGAGATGATGCACAAATTTTGACAGAGGCCTGTATATATTCCCGGCGCCCCCTCTTCTGCCCGCATATCTGCTGCAGGATTCCATATAAATGATAAGAACCATGTTTTTAATGACGAAGGGGGGATTCTCGTGCACCAAGACGAGATCGCGGAACTGGAACGTTCCATTGCGGAGATTACCGAGATCGCTACAGGCTTCGGCCTTGATTTTTACCCTATGCGATATGAGATCTGCCCGGCAGACATCATATACACCTTCGGCGCCTACGGCATGCCTACCCGGTTCAGCCACTGGAGCTTCGGTAAAACCTTCAATAAAATGAAAATGCAGTACGACTTTGGCCTAAGCAAAATCTACGAGCTCGTAATCAACTCCAATCCGTGTTATGCGTTTCTCCTGGACGGCAACTCCCTGATCCAGAACAAACTCATTGTCGCCCATGTCCTTGCACACTGCGATTTTTTCAAAAACAACGCCCGCTTCTCCGTCTCCAACCGCAATATGGTCGAGAGCATGTCCGCCACGGCGGAGCGCATCTCCCGCTATGAGATCGAACACGGCACGGAGGCGGTTGAGCAGTTCATCGACGCCGTGCTGGCGATTCAGGAGCATGTGGATCCCCATATCGTGAGACCCGATAAACTCGATAAACAGCGCTACACGGCACGACGGATGCAGGAGCAGAAGGAGGAAGCCAAGCGGCAGAAGCCTCCCGGCCGGTATGACGATTTATGGGAAATGGACGAAGACGGTGACAAACAAACCGATAAATTGCCGGCTGCGCCCAAGCGCTTCCCGCCCGATCCGGAAAAAGACATCATGTGGTTCATTCAGGAGCACTCCGACATTCTGGAGGATTGGCAGCGGGACATTATGAGCATGCTGCGCGAGGAGATGCTGTATTTCTGGCCGCAGATGGAAACCAAAATCATGAACGAGGGCTGGGCTTCGTATTGGCATCAGCGTATCCTGCGGGAAATGGACCTGACCAGCGAGGAAACGGTGGAGTTCGCCAAGCTCAACGCCTCGGTCGTACAGCCGTCGCGCCACAGCCTGAATCCCTACTACCTCGGACTGAAAATCTTCGAGGATATCGAGCGCCGCTGGGATCGGGAGAAGATGTTTGATGTACGCGAATACGATTCCGATATTTCCTTCCTGCGCAATTATTTAACAAAGGAACTCGTGGAGGACCTGGACCTCTATGTCTTCGAGAAAAAAGGGCCGGAGTGGAAAATCACCGACAAGGCATGGGAAAACATCCGCGATCAGCTGGTCGTCTCCCGCGTAAACGGCGGCTCGCCGTTTCTCGTCGTGACCGACGGCGATCATCTCCGTTCCGGTGAGCTGATGATCAAGCATTTGTACGAGGGCATTGAGCTCGACCTGAAGTATATGGAGCGCACCATCCCTTATGTTTACCGGCTCTGGGGCAAACCCGTGCATCTGCACAGCATCATCGAAGGCAAACCGATTCTGTTCTCCTATGACGGCAAGAAGCTGCATCGACGGTTTATTTAACGGCGGTTGAAGCAGCAAAACAGCGGTATATATCACAGCAGCACCCGCGATGAGTATTGATCCATTCGCGGGTGCTGCTGTTCGTTTACGTATAGGCACGTCATCCGTTCGCTTCTTGACCCCTGTTATACGCTGACCTTCTCGGATGAGGTTTCGATCTCGATATCGTGCTTCCGAATATCATATTCGTGTTGAAGCGATTCCAAATCATCGGCCAGCTTCTCCATCATTTTCACGAAGGCGGCCAATTCCTGCGAGCTTGCTGCCTGATTACGCGCGTTCATGAACGTTTTCTCCGATTCCTGCTCCACGAGCCCCAGCTTGCGAATAATGCCGCTGACCTTGTCCTGAATCTCATCCATCGCCTTCTTGGAGTTGGTGGCCAGCTTCCGCACTTCACCGGCGACCACCTCGAAGCCTCTGCCTAACTCCCCGGCATGGGCAGCCTCGATCGCCGCGTTCAGGCCGAGCAGGTGGCTCTGATCCGAAATTTCCCGTATCAAACTTCCCATCTGCTCGATATGCAAAATTTCTTCGCCCAGCTCGGAAGTCAGCGTATGCGCCTTATCCTGCGCCTCCGCTGTTTTCATGGCGTTGTCGGCCATCAGCGCCGCGCTCTGATCCAGCTCCACGATCATGGCCGTCAATTCTTGAACTGCAGTTGTAATCGCTTCCAACATTTTTTGCTGATCCGAAGCCAGGTTGCTGATCTTCTCTTTCTCTTTCATTTCGTAAGCTTCCAATACGAGCTGGGAGTCCAGGTTAAACATTTTGCTCAGGGCATGCACCACTTGAATCCATTGATCCGGTACGAGCTTCTTCAGTAAATCGGCGGCAATATCCAAATAAACCATGTAACTTCCAAGGTAATAGTCCGTGGTCAGGCCGATTCTGGAATGAACTTGTCCGATCTTAATCCGTTCGGCAATATAAGCATCGTCCACTCTACCTGAAGCAAGCGACATCCAATACACCCGCTGGGTCTCCTTAAGCCGTTCCACGGTCGAGGTGCGTCCGATAATCTGCATCAGCTGCGGCTGCGTTCCGATCTGCGCGTAAAACCGGTCCACGACCTCTTCAACCACCTTCGCAAATACCTCGCGATGATTTGCGAGAAGCTCCAATCCTTGCTCGTCCAATCCGATATACTCCAACTGCTGGCGTCTTTTCGGGGAAACATCAATCATTTCGAAAAATCCACTCCTAAATAGGTGATCCATATCACAGCTTCAAGTACTTAGGGTCCATTATAGCCTATATTTACCACCTCGGCATAATCCCAAAGTCCTAATTGTGTGTAGATTTGCACCTCCAATCGGGCAATCCCCTCCAAACGAGGAGAAGCCACCCAATTCCACAGGCGACTTCTCCAGACATTCCGCTTCTGCTATTTTCGTATTCGTCTTACCGGTTTAACAGGCTGCCCACGTAACGCAGCAGCTCATTGGCGCATACCGGGCAGTACCCATGCTCCTCGATCAGCCTGGAGCTTACCTCGTTGATCCGTTTCAGCTGCACGGCATCCGGCGTTTTGGTCGAGGTCGTAATTTTGACGATGTCCTTGAGGTCCGTGAACAGCTTCTTCTCAATCGCTTCCCGAAGGCGCTCATGATTGTGGTACTCGAACTTTTTGCCCTTGCGGGAATAAGCCGAGATACGAATCATGATCTCCTCCCGGAACGCCTTCTTTGCGTTCTCCGACACGCCGATCTGCTCCTCGATCGAGCGCATTAATCTCTCGTCTGGATCCATCTCCTCGTCGGTCAACGGATCGCGGATTTTCGTCCAGTTGCAGAACGCTTCGATGTTATCCAAATAATTCTCGAACAGCGTCTTGGCGGACTCCTCGAAGGAATACACAAAAGCCTTCTGGACTTCCTTCTTGGCCAGATCGTCATACTCCTTGCGAGCGGCGGCAATGAAATTCAGATAGCGTTCCCGCTCCTCCTTGGCAATGGACGCATGCTGATCCAGCCCATCCTTGATCGCCCGCAACATATCCAGCGCGTTAATGCACTGAAGATCCTGCTTAATCAAAGCACTGGATATCCGGTTGATGACATAACGCGGATCGATGCCGGACATGCCTTCCTCCAGATATTCATTCTGCATCTCCTTCAGGTCCGCTTCCTTATACCCTTCAACCTCCACCCCGTCGTACATGCGCATCTTCTTGATCAGATCCATGCCCTGCTTCTTCGTTTCCTTCAGACGCGTCAAGACGGAGAATATCGCGGCAGAACGAAGCGCGTGCGGCGCGATATGGATATGCTTCATGTCGCTTTGGCCAATCAGCTTCGAGTAAATCTTCTCCTCGTCGCTGACTCGCAGATTATATGGGATCGGCATGACAATCATCCGGGATTGCAGGGCCTCGTTTTTCTTATTGGCAATGAACGCCTTATACTCGGATTCGTTGGTATGGGCCACGATCAGCTCATCCGCGCTTATCAACGCGAACCGGCCCGCTTTAAAGTTCCCTTCCTGGGTCAGGGAGAGCAAGTTCCATAGAAATTTTTCGTCGCATTTCAGCATCTCCTGGAATTCCATCAAACCGCGGTTCGCTTTGTTTAACTCGCCGTCGAACCGGTAGGCGCGCGGATCCGATTCGGAGCCGTATTCCGTGATGGTGGAGAAATCGATGCTGCCGGTCAAATCGGCAATATCCTGCGACTTGGGATCCGACGGACTGAACGTGCCGATGCCGACCCGGTTCTCCTCGGAGATTAATATCCGCTCGACCTCAACCTTTTCGATATCGCTGCCGTACTCGGTTTTAAGCCGAAGCTGGCAGGCCGGGCACAAATTCCCTTCGATTCGGACGCCGAGCTCCTTCTCGATCTCCGGTCTTAGCTCCGTCGGAATCAAATGCAGCGGCTCTTCCTGCATCGGGCAGCCGGCGATCGCGTATACCGCTCCACGGTCGGTACGGGAATGCTTCTCGAGGCCGCGCTTCAGCATCGTGACAAGCGTGGATTTGCCGCCGCTGACAGGTCCCATAAGCAGCAGTATGCGTTTGCGTACATCGAGCCTGCGGGCTGCCGAATGGAAGTACTCCTCCACGAGTTTCTCGACAGCCCGGTCGAGGCCGAAGATTTCCTGTTCAAAAAACTTATATTTTTTCTGGCCCCCGCTCTCTTCGAAACCGTAGGATTCGATCATGTCATATACACGGGCATGGGCCGTCATGGCTGGAGAGGGATCCTTCTTAAGTATTTCAATGTATTCCCTGAATGTGCCGCTCCACGCCAAACGGTCGCCTTCTGCCCGATACGATGCTATGCGTTCGAAAATATCCATATCGCTACCTCCTATGAGTCTGTTTATGGGGATTGGCTTCCATTCCACAGCGTCATTAGAAAACATTCCATTATCGAAAAAGTGTATTACATACCTATGCGGCTTGCTTGGAATAGTTGACCTTATTTTCGAAGTCACGCTTATGCTTTTTTATCTAACCACCGGTTCATTCTACACTCGGGTACGCCGCGAAAGCAGTCCCCATGCTATACTGAAATTACATTGACGTAACATTAGCAACTTTCGATTAAAAGGAGAGTCATCATGGCGATAAAGCATGAAGCCGAGCTGTACGCTCCCCTGAAGGCCTTTTTTGAATTAAACGGATATGAAGTCAAAGGCGAGGTACGGAATTGCGATCTGGTCGGCATGAAAGACGGGGCCGATGAACCGCTGATCGTGGAGCTGAAAAAAACGTTCAATCTGGCTCTTCTGCTCCAGGGCATTGAGCGGCTGAAGCTGACCCCGTACGTATACCTGGCCGTCGAGAAGAGCCGGGCGAAGAAAGGAGCGGTCAACCAGCGCTGGTCCGAGCTGACGGGGCTTTGCGGTCGACTGGGATTGGGGCTCATCACGGTCACCTTCTACAAAACCAAGGCGCCCTTCGTCGAAGTGCTCTGCGAGCCGGAGATGGCCGTGCAGAAGGGCCGCACCGCCATTAGGCGCAAGGAACGCCTGCTGTACGAGTTTCGGGAGCGCAGCGGCGATTACAACACGGGCGGGGTGACGAGGGCCAAGCTGGTGACGGCTTACCGCGAGAAAACGCTGCGCGTTGCTGCTGCCATGAATGCAGCGGAAGCGGAGCAGCGCAGCATGCACGAAGCGGCTCCCGATTGGCGTGAACTCCAAGAAAAAGCTGTCCCTGCAGTGCCGCCCGGCATTTCTCCCGCGGCTGTTCGGGATCGGAGCGGCGTGGGTTCGGCGGCAGACATTCTGCAACGCAACTACTACGGCTGGTTCCGCCGGGTGAGCCGCGGACGCTACGTGCTGACGCCGGCAGGCGTGCAGGCCCTGGCAGACTATGCCACCGTATTGAAATCATAATTATAGAACGGATCTTGAAATACGAATCCGCCCATGAAAAAAAGCTGCGGATTGAGCCTATAAGCCTGGCTCGATCTGCAGCTTTGCTATGTTCAACGCGTTCGTAAAAGGAATCTTCCATGTCTAATTCCGGGCCGTAAATTCCATCACGGCTTCGCTGATAAGATTCATGCCGAGCAGCAGCTCATCCCGCCCGGGATGCGTAAAATTCAGCCGGATGCACTCCCTGGTTCGATCTGCCGCCGAGCACATCGAGCCCGGAAGGAAGGCCGCTCCCTTCAGCAAGGCCGCCCTCAGGAGCGCATCTCCGTCCAATCCTGGGGGCAACTGCACCCAGAGAAACATCCCGCCAGGCGGTACCGCGTACCTCGAATCCTTCCATGCGCTGCGCTTCAGCAGTTCCACCATCAGCTTGAGCCTCGTTGCGTACTCCCGGTTGAGCATGTCAATATGATCCTCCAGCTTAAAATGCTTCGATTCCAGCAGATGGTGCAGCATCCGCTGGTTGAGCATGCTGGATTGCCAGTCGGCCATCTGCTTCACGGCCGTCATCATCTCGATCAATCGCCGGCTCCCGGCGGCCCATCCCGTTCGAAGCGCGGGGGCAACGGTTTTGCTGAAAGAGCCCACATACAGAACATGTCCTCCCTGCGGCTCTTCGAGCGAGAAGATGGAAGGAATGCGGGGCTTCGGATTCTTGGCATCCGCGAAATGAAGGTCGCCGTACGAATCATCCTCCACGACAAGAAGCCCATGCGAGACGCATAGCTTCAGCACCTGCTGACGCCGTTCCAAACTCCACATGACGCCGGTCGGATTGGTAAAATTAGGCGCGGCCATAAGCAGCTTCGGCTTATGCTGCCGGATCATGGCCTCCAGATGCTCGGGCAGCATCCCGTCATGATCTCCCTCCACAGGAACGATGACGGCACCTTGAAGACGCAGCACCTGAAGCAGTCCGGGGGAGGTCGGGTTCTCCACCAGCACCGGATCCCCAGGGTCCACGCACACCCTGACCAGCAAATCGATGGCCTGCTGGGTGCCTGTCGTCAGCAAAATATGCTGGGGCTGGACGCTCAGGCCTTTCCGCCGGGAGAAGTCCTCGCTCAGCCACTCACGGAGCGGCCCATAGCCTTCCGCCTCACCGTACTGCAGGGCCAGCGGGTCCTCGGACAGCACCGCTGTCGCCGCCTCTGCCAGCGAATGCAAAGGGAATAACTCTTCGGCCGGCAGCTCTTCCGCCAAGGAAATAAAAGAATCCCGCTTCGCAAGTTCCCTGATATCGCGCAGCGGGGATGACAAAAGGGTCTGTGCACGGGAAGCAAAGGAATACTGCATGGAAGTCCCCCCTCTAACCGTTATCAAAACCTCGGTTTTGTATTCAGGAGCCTCTTATATAACCTCTAAAAGGTATTCCTGATATTTATATATTATAACCTTAATTCTGCATTAGGCATAAATTTGCCTGCCTTGGCGGGTGTACAGGGCATACTTCTCGATGGCCTGCGCACGGGTGGAAACCCCGAGCTTCACGTATATTTTGCGAAGGTAGTTGTCGATCGAGCGGCGGCTTACCTGAATTTCCATGGCGATTTTGTCGTACGTAATGCCCTGGACGATCCGTTCCATTATAAAAGCCTCCGTCTCGGAGAGCTGGAGCCCGCCTTCGTTCATCGCAGAGGCCGTCAGCGGCCAGATGCCTTGCCTTACCCAGTCGAGCGGCAGCGAGGCAACGCCCTCCCGAAGTCCGGTAATCATATGTATGAGCTGGAAAGTGGACGCCTGCTTGGACAACAGGCCGCTCGCGCCGCGACTGATCAAAGACTGGAGCAAGGGAAGCCCGTCATTATCGGTCATAATAACGACATGGGTCTTCGGTGACAGCAGCTTCATCTGCTCCAACACCGCTTCGGACGTATGATCCGACAAATGATAATCCAATAGTACCAAGTCAGGAAGCAAATCCTCGACCATTCGAAGCCCTTCCGAACCCGAGGATGTCATTCCCTCAACGAGCAGATCCTGCTGCTCTTCCAAAATCAATTTCGTTCCCAGCATGCTTGTAGGTTGACTGCCGACGATAACTACCCGCCAAACCTGATTCATTTTCTAATAGACCTCCTGTATCAACAAACTTGGCTCCCTAGCATCTCTATTAAGTAAGCGCCGTCAATTCCTTGCGTTACCGTCATTGCGAATTCCCGTTGTTTGCAGATATGGACAGACGCAAATTCCCGCTGTTACTCGCATAGAAAAAAGGTTAATTAATCCTATAGGCGCAGGGATTATGACGGCATGCATGGCGAATGTCTTATATGTATCCTAATTGATAATCAAATCTATACAGATTGTATCCCACTCTAACTTTCTAAGCAATCTATTTTTCATAAAAACAAGTGCTATTGGTTCGTCTTTGCGAAAGTAATCCTGACATGATAGAATGATACCTGGAAAAAATGATAGATTTTGAGGGGTGATGAAATGCCAATGTTGGAGCCGGAAAACAATACCCCCTATAAATCCCGTGAGGAAGTGCATCAAAAGGGGCCATCGGCCAAATGGTTCTGGGTATTTTGGATTGTGCTGATCGGGCTGGGTACCACCGCAGCCTACCTATATAGCAATCATTTGAAAGAGCAAGTCGTGGCGCAGCTGCAGCAGGACACGCGCCAGGAGATGGCGGCATTCAAAGCGGAGTACGACCAAAGGTTTAACGAGCTGGTTCAGGAAATGGACGAGATGCAGAGCAAGGTTCAGTCGTTTAATGAGCTGCTGACCTTTACCAAGGATCAGGCTAGCGGCAAGACGGACAACAGCAACAAGCTGTATAGTCAATTAAGCCAGGTCGAGAAACAGCTGAAAGAGCTGGAACGCAAGATGGAGCTGCTGAAGTGAGAAAACTGAAGTATATCCGTCCCAAACAGTTAAACCGTACGTTTATGCTTGCCATTGCACCATTTATCGGGATGCTGCTGTGCATGTGGTTAATCACCGAGCCGCCGCGCCTGTCGTACGAAACCGCGGAGTACATACCGTCTGGCAGCATATCGGAACAATCCGCCGTGATCAAGCAGGATCTGGATCAAGCTGCAGTCTCAGCAGAACAGACGATATCCTCCATTGAAAAAACGGCCAAGCTCTATCGGCAGACGACCGCTACGGTAGGAACCATTCTCCAAACAGCGGAATCACAGGCCGCGCGGCCGGAGCAAATCTATAATCGCCGGATTACAGCCAAACTGGGTGTCCCGATCGAGACGGTCAACAGCGACCGGATTCGAATCGAATTGTACAAGATCAATCCGGGCACCTATCACGGCTATGCGATGAAGGTCAAACTGAAGGATCCTTCCGCCATGAAGATGTCGCTTGGCAGCGAAAGCGGCAGGCCCGGATCCGTCGAAACCACGATGCGCGCCGTAAGCCGGCATGGCGCCGTTGCGGGGATTAATGCCGGCGGATACGCTGACGGGAACGGGGGCAGACATCCGCTGAGCACGACCTTTTACGATGGCAAATACGTCTCGGGATTTCAACCGAGCTTTAAGGATCTGGCCTTTGTCGGCCTGAGCAAATCCGGCAAGCTGATCGGCGGCAAGTTCTACAGCCAGAGCGACCTTGACCGGCTCGATCCGATGTTCGGGGCCACCTTTGTGCCGGTGCTGCTCCAAAACGGCAGGAAAACGACGATCCCCGACAAATGGAAAACGACTCCCGGCCGGGCACCGCGCACGGTCATCGGCAATTACAAGGACGATCAGCTGCTCATCCTCGTTACCGAAGGATATGATGAGAAGGGAAAATCGGGAGCCACGCTGCAAGAGCTGCAAACCAAACTGAAAAAAATGGGCGTGATCGACGCCTTTAACCTGGATGGCGGCGGTTCCGCATCCCTTGTTCTGAACGGACGCGTCGTGAACAAGCCGTCGGACGGCAGTCTGCGGCCGGTCCCCACGCACTTCTTGTTTTTCAAATGATAGAGTCGGNACTCATATTCTCGTTTATTTTTTGGCCCAAGGTGGTTATAATAAAGTTAGCTTAGCAGGAGGTGGCATGAATGTCGTTCTCATTAACATTTTGGATCGTCATGCTCGTATTCGCCCTTTATATGGTTGGCATTTGGACCGCGGCATACAATGATGACAAAACCAAAGGCCTGTAAGGCGACTCCCTCGTATATCGGGGGAGTTTTATTTTTTCTCGGACAAAAAAGGCACCGCTCAGCAGCGATGCTCAAAAGGAATTTCATTATTTATATAAGACTAGGCATGTTTAGGAAGCTGCTGCATTTCGGACATGCATTGCGAACAGATATAGCGCTCCTTAAACTCGCTTACGCCGTCCATGGAGCCACAGAAGACGCATTTCGGGCGATAGCGCTCCAATATAATATGGTCCCCCTGTACAAGGATTTCTACGGGATCCCCCTCGTTCATTTGATATCTCTTGCGCAGAGACTTAGGCAGAACGATTCTTCCCAGCTGATCAACTTTACGGACAACACCAGCAGGTTTCATAACGATTGTACACCTCTTTCATTTTCAACAAGTGATTTCTGACACCACAGTTCCAGAACTGATAACAAGGGCCTAGTATAATAGTTCGATAAAAAGTTGTCGAATCCTGCTGGATGTTAAGAATTTCTTAGTTTTTTTCAACATCAACTAGGTATACTGGATGATTTTCCCCAAAAATGCGCGATTTTTCAGCTGTTCTTATTCCATACCCGGGAAATCCAGCTGGCGCAATGCCTCATATACCATAATCGCCGCAGAGTTGGACAGATTCAACGATCGGACCTTATCCGTCATCGGCATGCGGATGCAATGCTCGGCATTTGCGGCCAGCAGTTCCGGAGGCAATCCCTTGGTTTCTTTGCCGAACACCAAAAAATCCCCATCTTGATATTCGATGTCCATGTAACGCTGNGTAGCCTTCGTCGTAGCGTAGAAATAACGCCCTTCCGGATAGAGCGCCTGCAATTCCTCAAAGGAATCGTGATATTCAATATGTACGGCGTACCAGTAATCCAGTCCGGCCCGTTTCAATGTCTTGTCGTCTGTATTAAAGCCGAGTGGACGGACCAGGTGCAGATGCGTGCCCGTAGCGGCACAGGTTCTGGCGATATTGCCCGTATTGGCTGGAATTTCCGGTTCGACTAGTACGATGTGTAATGCCATGTTGATAAGTCCACCTTTTCTTCTGTTTATTTTTAATCTTATTATAACCGATTCCCTTCCGAATTCCCGGAATATCCAAAAATAACCTTCCGCCAGCTTGGCGGAAGGTTATCGTCTTCTAATCTCATGAAATTAGCTGTGGCTATTCTTGAACTCCTGCATGAATTCCACGAGGGCCTGAGCGCTCTCATAAGGAACGGCATTATATGCGGAAGCCCGCAAACCGCCGACGCTGCGGTGGCCCTTGAGGCCGACAAAGCCTGCTTGCTCCGATGCCTTCACGAATTCCTTCTCCAGCTCCTCGGAGGCAAGACGGAACGTAATGTTCATATCGGAACGCACCTCTGCCTCCACGCAGCCGCGGTAGAAGCCTTCGCTGCTGTCGATGGCATCATAGATCAGAGCCGCTTTCTTGCGATTCAACTCTTGAACACCTTGGAGGCCGCCCTTCTCCTCAATCCACTTCAGCACTTCGTTGATCATGTAAATGCCGAATGAAGGCGGTGTGTTGTACAGCGAGTTATTTTTTAAATACGTATTGTAACGAAGCATAGTCGGCAGATGTTTAGGAGAATCTGTAATCATGTCCTCTCTGACGATCACGACCGCCACGCCGGATGGTCCAAGGTTCTTCTGCGCACCCGCATACACCATCGCGAATTGGTTCATATCGAATGGACGGCTGAGAATATCGCTTGACATATCACCGATGAGCGGAATGGAACCGGTATCCGGGAATTCCTTAAACTGGGTGCCTTCAATGGTTTCATTGGAAGTCAGATGGAGATAAGCTGCATTGTCCGACAGCTTAATGTCTTGAATGCGGGGCAGAGTCATGTATTTGCTCTCTTCGGAAGATGCCGCCACATGGGTATCGCCGATCAGCTTGGCTTCTTTAATAGCCTTGTCCGCCCAGCTTCCCGTCATCACGTAATTCGCAACCTGGCCTTGACCTAGGAAGTTCATCGGAATCATGGCGAATTGCGTGCTTGCGCCGCCCTGGATGAACAATACCTTGTAACCGGATGGATTCCCCAGCAGGGACAGCAGGCGCTCCTGCGCTTCGTTATGAACGGCTTCATAAACGGCGCCGCGATGAGACATTTCCATAATCGACATGCCGGTATTTCCGTAATTGACGAATTCGGCCTGGGCTCGCTCCAACACTTCAAGCGGCAATGCAGCAGGTCCTGCGTTAAAATTGTATGCTCTCTTGCTCAAAAGACTCTCCACCCTTTCTCTACTATGAATGCTAATTAACGCTAATCATAGCAACAATCCCATAGACCTTCAAGTGTAATTATTCACATTGAATTGTTCCGGTTACCAGCAGAAGAATTGGTACTTTCTGCTCCAGGATCTCTTTTCTCCGGGTGCCAGGCTTAATCGAACAAACACTTCCGGCGAAATAACGTGTCCGGTCCCCCACAGGGCCATATGCGCAACCGGAAAATCGCTGATCTCCCTTACCCCCGCCCTGCGGGCACTGTGCGTCAGCTCCCATGAATACGGATAATCGCTGCCGTTGAAGCCTTTCATTCTTCCATAGAAGGGCTTATGCGGTCTGGCGGTCCAGCCTATCTCGTTATCCTGGACAGACAGCAAGTCCGAGGTATAGTCAGATTCGACCTCCGTAAACCGGACAGGAACCGGCAGCTTCAGCTTATACTCGGGTCCTATCGCTTCCTCGTTGATCCCTATGAAATTATGAACATACTCCTCCGTATCGATCCTTCGGCTTCCTTCGTTCATAAGCTCGTAATCTATCGTTAATACGGTATCTTCAATTGAGATCTTCTTCACCAGTCTTGCCGCATAACCATTCATGCTCCTGGAACGAACCGTATAGGAGATGTTTGAGTCACCCGAAATGACCTCCACATCGAAAGGCTCCACCGGATANGCATACTGAAAGTTATACGGGGCCTCGCTGACCCGTTTAAGAAGGCCCACCCCTAATTTAGGAAACCAGTCTCCAACCTCGGCCTCCGCGTACCCCATCCCTTCATNGAGTCCGAACTCGTTGCATAACCCGGACCCGGCCTGCGGGTTAAACCCTTCCGCAAACTCATGAACACAGAAGGTATGGCCGCTCTCGGTCAATTTCACCTGGGTGATGAAACCCGTGCGGTCAAAACGCGTGCCTTGATANCGTCCGACTTTCGCTATTTCGACTTCCAATCGTCCGTTCGCTAGTTGATGTCCCACAAACCATCGCTCCATTCATGATGAAGAAGCCCCGGCCGACTTGTCTGCCAGGGCTTCCGTAATTTTTAGAAGTGCGTATCAGGCAAGCTCGACGTGAATCAAAGCCCGCTCGCTGCCGGATAACGAGGACAGCATGCTGCGATCCAGCTCGACGGCCGCGGGTTCTTGACTGCGCAGTTGGATCTTTTCACCGTTCAGCGTAACCGATTGGATCACATAGCTTCCGTAATCCAACCGGTTTGGATTGCCGTATACGATTTGAAGCTGTTTTCCGGCAAACCCGGTAGTGACCGCGGCATGGCCGTCGGCATCGAATTGAGCAGACCTTAGTTTCGGTTCCAGGCGAAGATGTCCCCGGTTCCCTTTCACTCCAAACACCTCGGTCAGCATGGTCAGCAGCAGCCAGCTTGCCGACCCGGTAAGGTAGGGATACATCCCCCTTCCCTTCTCGTTAATGTACTCGGGAATGCCCGGATACATGCGGCTTCGTTCAAAATCCTGGCTCAGATCATAAATCGAACGCAATACCTCGTGGCCCTCTTGGACAAAACCTCTCTTATAAAGCGCATTGGCGTACATGACGCTCATATGGCTAAACATGGCCCCATTCTCTTTATGTCCGAACGCGAAGCCGAATGCCCGGCCGAGGTTTTGTTGGATCTCGCCAAAGTTCGAATTGAGGCGGTAACCGATGCTAGGGTCTTTTAAGTAACGGTCAACCGACTTCGTGATGT
>Ga0055538_1000101_pt1 | contig 68738 bp, 62 predicted proteins | sample AraplaCvi_mLB_r2_2_FD_55038 | JGI IMG/M metagenome (GOLD analysis project Ga0055538, IMG submission 55038) | Arabidopsis root microbial communities from North Carolina, USA - plate scrape CL_Cvi_mLB_r2 | ecosystem: Host-associated > Plants > Roots > Endosphere | place: USA: North Carolina | reverse complement strand
GACCCCTACGGGATTCGAACCCGTGTTACCGCCGTGAAAGGGCGGTGTCTTAACCACTTGACCAAGGGGCCATGGCTCCGAAGGCAGGACTCGAACCTGCGACAACCTGATTAACAGTCAGGTGCTACTACCAACTGAGCTACTTCGGAATAATTCATGTTTTGTCGTCGTTATCTTGTCGACTTTTACTATTATAGAGACATCTATAATAAACGTCAACCCTTTTTTATTATTTTTTTCATTCCACTAGTTTTAAACGTCCTAGACACTTGCTACAACAGTATTTCCCTACATTCATTCTAATTTTTCTTACATATAATTGTTGGCATTTTACACATGTATATGTATAAAGGCGACGTTGTTTTTTTTGAGATATTTTAGAGATTTGCAATACTGAGCAAAAACGGGGAGCGTTCACTTTTACTAATAACTCTCGAAAATCTTTGTCTCGATGCTGATACCCTTTGCCTTCCAAGTGCAAATGATAATGACATAATTCGTGTCGAACTATACCTTCTATTTCGCTAATACCATACAATTCATAAGCTTTTGGATTAACTTCAATATTATGCGATTGCAAAAGATAACGTCCACCTGTTGAACGTAGCCTTGAATTAAAATATGCTCGATGCATGAATGGCTTCTGGAAACTTTCTAATGATATTCGGCTAACAAGACTTTGTAGTTCCTCATTGTTCATAGCTATATCACCTCTAACAATAAGATACCACACTGCGTAGTATAGACAGTGTGGTATTTATTTATCCCGCATTAACGGATAGTAATTTATCAGTACCGACAGCGAAGCGTGTGCTACAATTACGCCAATGCGAAATTAAATAGTTTGATCTTTAGGAGGTAGCATCGTTAGTGAAATGCGCCCTTTTTTGACATCTATTTGTTCTACCCAAACCGTCACAATGTCACCGAGAGCAACAACCTCTAATGGATGTTTAATACGTCTTTTTTGTAACTTTGAAATATGCACAAGCCCATCCTGCTTTACGCCAATATCTACAAACGCTCCAAAATCAACTACGTTTCTTACTGTACCTTGCAATTCCATCCCAACTTGTAAATCTTCCATTTTTAATACATCTGTTTTCAGCAGTGGCTGAGGGAATGCATCCCGTGGATCGCGACTTGGTTTCATTAATGTATCCACGATATCCTGAATTGTGACAACTCCAATATCTAAAACTTCACTTAATTTTTCTACATCTAGTTTTGCGATGGCTTCCTCTGCCTTCTGCATCCCAAGCTCTTTTTTATCAATTTGTGCTACCTTTAAAATCTGCTCGGCTACACTATAGCTTTCAGGGTGAATGCCCGTAGCGTCAAATGCATTTTTTGCTCCTGGAACACGTAAGAAACCAATTGCTTGTTCATATGTTTTAGCACCAAGTCGTGGAATTTTCTTTAGTTGAGCACGTGTAGTAAATTGTCCAGTTTCCTCTCGTACCTTTACAATATTCTCCGCAACCGTTTTAGATAATCCAGAAACGTATTGTAGTAGGGAAGCTGAGGCTGTATTAACATCAACACCGACTTGGTTTACAGCTGTCTCTACTATAAATGTTAAGGACTCCGTCAATTTCTTTTGAGAGACATCATGCTGATACTGACCTACTCCAACTGCTTTAGGCTCAATTTTAACTAACTCCGACAGCGGGTCTTGCAAACGACGCGCAATAGAAATCGCACTACGCTGTTCTACCTGTAAATCAGGAAACTCTGCACGGGCAATTTCAGACGCTGAATAAACAGATGCCCCTGCTTCATTGACAATTACGTAAGCCGTATCAGTTTCAAGCTCATTCAATACATCTGCTATAAACTGTTCTGTTTCGCGTGAGGCAGTACCATTACCAATAGCAATTATCGTTATTGGGTATTTTGCTAAAATCTCTTTCACGACCGCTTTCGATTTTGCGACATCTGGCTTTGGCGGATGTGGATAAATGGCTGTAACCTCTAACATTTTCCCGGTTTCATCTACAACAGCTAACTTACAACCTGTACGGTATGCCGGATCAACACCCAATACATACTTCCCTTTCATTGGGGGCTGTAATAAAAGATTACGCAAATTTTCAGAGAAGATGTGGATAGCCTGAGTCTCTGCCTTTTCAGTAAGTTCATTTCGTAACTCTCGTTCTATAGAAGGCTGAATTAAACGCTTGTACGAATCCTCAATCGCTAGCTTCACCTCGGCAATTGCGGGTGAAGAACCTGTAGCAGGAATCCATTCCTTCCACATAATCATCAATACTCGATCTATTGGTACATGAATTGCTACTTTTATTATTTCTTCTTTCTCACCACGATTTACAGCTAAAATACGGTGTGGAACAATACGATTTACTGGTTCTTCATATTCGTAATACATTTCGAAAACGTTTTTGTCGTCTGCCTCTGCATTCTTAACACTTGTTACGAGTACGCCATCTTTCCAGGAATACGAACGAATTTTTTCACGGATTGCCGCTTCATCAGCAAAGCGTTCTGCTAAAATATCTCGAGCCCCAGCTAGAGCATCCTCTACATTAGCAACTTTCTCCTCATCTACGAAAGCCACTGCTAATTGTTCTAAAGAATCACTACGATACTCTAATAGAAGATCAGCTAGAGGTTCTAACCCTTTTTCTTTTGCTATAGTTGCCTTTGTTCGGCGTTTTTGTTTATAAGGTCGATATAAATCTTCTACACGCTGTAAAACAGTTGCTGCTTGAATAGCCTGTTCTAATTCAGGCGTTAGTTTATTTTGCTCCTGGATTAATCGTATAACCTCTTCTTTGCGTTGTTCAAGTTGCTGTATGTAGTGATAACGATCCTCCACAGCTTTAATCTGTACTTCATCAAGGGATCCAGTAGCTTCTTTTCGATAACGTGCAATAAATGGCACGGTATTTCCTTCTTCTAATAATTTAATAACAGCATCAGCTTGACCTGGCTTAATAGCTACATCCTTTGCAATTAGCTGTAACATTTGCTTTTGTTCCACATCATCACTACCTTTTTCTTTTCATTTTACCATTACACTTTACTAAAACTGCAAAAAAATAGTCTACTCTAAAAGAAGAGTAAACTATTCAATCAATTATACTTTGGCAAATTTGTGTCTGGAACAGCCACCTCGGCCCCAAAAATTTCAGAGCGAAACACCATCACTTACTAAGATAAATTCCTGTAGCTTTTTTATTGCCTTCCTTTGTATTCTCGATACATGCATTTGAGAAATCCCTAATCGTTCCCCAACCTCATGTTGAGTGAGTTGTTCTAAATATGTAAGCTGAACTATCTCTCTTTCTCTCTCATCTAAAATACTCATAGCGTCAGAGACAATCATTCTTTTATTAGCCAATTCAAAGCCATCATCTTCTTTACCCATCATATCTAATAACGTTACTGTGCTATCGTCAGAATCTGACTCTACTGAGTGATCCATAGAAAGAGCATGATAACTACGGCTCATCTCCATAGCCTCTAAAACCTCTTCTTCTTCCACTTCTAATCGATCCGCGATCTCCTTAATAGATGGAGAACGCTGCAACTCAATTGTCAACGTTTCCACTGTTGTTTTAATGCGCGGTCCTAGTTCTTTTATTCGCCTTGGTACATGAACATCCCAAGTTTTATCACGTAAAAAGCGCTTAATTTCCCCAACAATCGTTGGTACAGCAAATGCTTCAAAGTTCCGGCCAACATTAGGATTAAAACGTCTAATTGCACCTAGCAACCCCAGCATACCTACTTGAGCAATATCATCATAATGGGATTTACCGTTCGAATATTTGCGTGCAATGGACTCAACTAAATATTGATAATGCATCACTAAATTTGTTTGTGCTTCATTATCCTCTGTTGATTGATACAACGCAATCCACTTTAATATATCTTCCCCGGACGTAGTTTTATGTGGTGATTCTTTCGACATTTTTTTCCACCTGCTCTCTAGCAACATACTTTGTCATGAAAACAGTTACGCCACCATCGTTATTTATCATCACCTCATCCATTAAAGTTTCCATCAAATAAAGCCCTAACCCACCTTCTCGTAAACCCGCAATACCCTCTTCAGGATGATATGGACCAACTTTCGACTTTATTTCTTCAAAATTAAAACTATTGCCGTAATCTGCAATCATCATTTCTAATTTATTTTCATACAAAGCGCAACCAATGACGATTTCTCCTTCTTCTTCGTCCTTATATGCATGGTGTACAACATTCGTTACCGCTTCACTCGCTGCAATTTTTAAATCCTCTATATCATCATAATTAAACCCAACCCGACTAGCTAAGCCAGAAACCGTTAATCGAATCACACTGACAAATTGCGGTTTTGCAGGAACCCTTATCTCAATATAATCAAATTCCTTCATTTTCGTAATTCCACCTTTTTATCAGTTTCAATATCCATTAAATCGCTTAAACCAGTAATTTCAAACAGCCTTTGTAATCTATTCGACAAACCTACAAGTTTAACTTTGCCATATTCACGTAACGTTCTTTTATAAAAGGCAACAAAAATACCTAACCCTGTACTATCCATATAATTGACTTGGGATAAATTAAGTACTATTTCTAATCCTTCAGTAATTTTCACTGCCTCTAATTCCTCCCTAAGACGCGAAGCAGTATAAGTATCTATTTCGCCCTCAATAAATCCGTATAATTTATTATCTAGTTCTTTAAAGTGTATCGACATATCCATACAGCACACCTCCACCATATTTGATTAACTCTATTCCCGTAATTACAAAGGTTTAAACCCTATTTTTTTATAATCACAACTGTAAAATCATCAAATAGTTTAAAATCCTGTATTTCTTCAATTTGTTTATAAAGGAGATTACATAATTGTTGAGCTGACAAGTGTTTATTTTCCAATATTAGTGATGTAATGACCTTTCGTGAATTCATTTCATCATGCATTCTGAATTCCGTAACACCATCCGTCATCATTATTACGATATCATTTTCTTCTAAAACAATTTCTTTGTACGAATATTTCGTTTCTGGTAACACCCCAAGTAATAATCCTGTCGATTCCAAAGGAACAAATTGATTATGTTTTGCGCAATAATGGAGAGCTGGCTCGTGACCTGCAGAAGCATAAGAAAAAATACGCTTTCGCAAATCCAAGCAACCGAAAAACATAGAAACGAACATACTGTCGTCTACACTCTTTTCAATTACTCGATTAATAACCTCTAATACATATGAAGGATCTTTATATGCATATTCTAATGTTTCAAGACCGTATTTCACCATAGACATACATAATGCAGCGGGAACCCCTTTACCTACTACATCTGTCACAGCTACACTCAAATAATCCTCTCGATTGTATAAAAAATGTACATAATCTCCATTCATCTTCCGGTTGGGGATAGATATCATTCCTATATCAATACTTGCAAGTTGTGGTACGTCTGTTTTAAGTAATGTTTTCTGAATGTTTGTAGCGATATTCATTTCCATTTCATACTCGGCTTGTTTTTGCAATAAACTTTGGTGCTCCCTATGAGCCATTCCATAGTGCACCATAACTTCGATAAGAAAATCATATGCGAGCTGTTCTTCACTCATTCTACGTGGAAATAGTTTCTCAACTGCGTTTTTATGAACACTTACAACATCCTCTGGTGATATATTCTTTTGGATTAACTGGCGAGTGAAATTTTGAGCAATATACAAATTCTTTTCAGTTTGATCGGTCATATAATCTGCCAAAATCTTTTTATATTGAGATTCTAATTGTTCCAAAAATTCCACATCCTAACGCAACCATTTTTCAGCTCTTATCGTTGTTCCTTCTCCCATAACCGATTGAATAACCATATTGTCCATCAATCGATTCACGCCTGGTAAACCTGCTCCGAGCCCTCCAGAAGTGGAGTAGCCATCCTCCATCACTTTTCGAACATCTTCTATTCCTGGGCCCTGATCAGTTGCAATAACAATTATTTTCTTCTCAGTATCTGTTTCAACTTTTTCAATTTCAATGACACCTATCCTTGCATATAAATATATATTTCGGGCTAGTTCACTTATAGCTGTGGTGATTCGTGCCTGATCAACAGTGTCAAATCCAAGCGCCTTCGCTTCGTCACGCCCCAGTTGTCTTGCTGCTACTATGTCCCACTCAGTAATAATTTCAACCGAAGACTTAATTGTCACTGTTGCCCCCCCAATTCCTTTCGGAGTTATACTCTTTCACTTTAATTATTCAAATTAGCTTATCAATTTTTTACCATGGCGTAATTACACTGTTGCAACAAAAACATTTATCGTTGTTGTTGCGTCGCTACGTTAACACTACGCTTTCGCACAAACAAACACCTGTTGCTGAACGAAGATAAAATTCTACTTATAATTTTCATAAATTTCTCGATATTTTTTCAAAAATCTATTCAAAATATAGATCTTGAGTATATCTTAAATCTATTAATACCATTTTTGAATAACGATTTCAATTTATGGTAATAAAGTATTTCAGCGTACAGTACCGATTTCGCCTTGGCGTAATTGTTGCTGTCGCTTCGCTTTCGCACAGAAAACATTTGTTGCTGTCGCTTCGCTTTCGCACAAAAAACATTACTGAATAAAAACGAAAAAGCATCGAGATGAAAATCCATCTCGATGCCACTATACACATATGTATATCAAAATTTAACAAGCCCTAAACTAATCATCAATGCACCATCAACTTTTTCCATCAACGCATGGTCAAGTTGCGTAATACGATCTGTCAATCTTGACTTATCAATCGTCCGCACCTGCTCAAGCAGAATAACCGAATCACGTTCAAAACCATACTTTTCAGCATTAATTTCAACGTGCGTCGGTAATTTTGCTTTTTGAATCTGTGCAGTGATAGCTGCGATGATGACAGTCGGACTAAATCGATTGCCAATATCATTTTGAATAATCAGCACCGGCCTTGTGCCCCCTTGCTCGGACCCAACTACCGGCGATAAATCTGCAAAAAAAACGTCACCACGTTTTACATTCAAAGTGTCATCCCCCGCTAACGAGACGCTCCACCGTATGTTGTGCTTCATATTCTGCATGCAAGCATTCACTTGCAATACTCAGATTTATATGAGACATTTCAACATATCCTTTCATCATAGCTTCCCGTATTTGATTTGGTTGCTCCTGCATTAAAACTTTGCGCGACAAAATACGCGCAAAAGATTCACTCTCAATTACTTCCTTTGTTTGTAGAAACAGTCTATCCTGAACAGCAATTGTAGCTTCTCTTAACTTTTTCTCGTACACAGCAAGCACCTCCAACGGAACCATCCACTTTTCATTACTACCCATTCTACCATTGAAAGATATTGTTGAAAAGACACGAAATGACAAAATATCTGACAATTTAAAGTCCAAGTTGTAAAAATATGTAGGTTGTCGAAGGTATATGCCGATTAATTCACCTTGCAATTCATCACAAAATATGAATGACTCAGCTTTTAAGTAAATCTTCTTGTTTAATGTTTTTAATATTCATTTATCCTAATTTAAATGTCAAAACTATTAAGACCCACTTATAACAAAAACCTTAAGTACTTTTTAGATTGAATCTACAGATTAAATGTATACCCTAGGAACTCTCGCTGTAATAATGCATGGTACTTCATAATTAATGGTTTCAAGCTTTGCTGCCCATTCATTCATTGAAATAGCATCATGTCCTTGATGACCAATGAGTGTTACTTTCTCACCTATAGCATATGCTTTAGGCAAGGCAACCATACATTGATCCATACAAATTCGTCCAACAATCGGCATTCTTTGTCCATCAATTAGTACTTCCTGTCCACCTAATTTACGAATTACTCCATCAGCATAGCCTACTGGTATTGTTCCTAACCACATATCCGAAGGAGCCTCAAAAGTAGCTCCATAGCCTACCGAATCACCTGCTTGTAACTGTTTCACATGAACAAGCTCACTCTCAAGCGAAAACGCTGGCTGTAACGGAAATGGTAAAATACCTTCTACATAAGAAGATGGTGATAATCCATACATCGATATTCCATATCTAACAGCATCAAATTGTAAATGCGCATCTTTTACTAAAGATGTAGCCGTGTTNGATGCATGCACAAGTCTAGGTTTTTCAGGCAATGCAGTTACACATTTCTCAAAAAATTGTACTTGTCTATCNAAGTATGAGGTATCCTCCTCATCCGCAGTCGCAAAATGTGTAAATATCCCATCAAGCTCTACATTCACTGTATTCTGTATTGTTTGATATAGATCCATTAATTCTTGCTCTGAACGAACGCCAATTCTGCCCATTCCGCTATCTACTTTAATATGTAGTCGTAAAGGTTTTGCTTCATTAGCTATGAAAGGAGCCGCTTGCTGTACCCATTCACTTGCAAATGCCGTAAGAATAATGCGCTGCTGGGCGGCATATGGTGCAAATGAAATTGGAGAGGCACCTAATATTAGTATGTCTGGCTCTTCAAAATGTGCTCGAATATGTAATGCTTCGTCGGGCGTTGCCACTGCAAGCATTGTTGCACCTGCCTCAAGTGCTGCTTTTGCAACGGCCACATCTCCGTGACCGTATGCATTTGCCTTTACGACAGCTATAATTTGAACATTTGGTCGAAGTAGCTTTTTTAAATTTTTTACATTTTGTTGAATTGCTTGTAAGTCTACTACTGCTTTAGTCGGTCTAAAATATTGCTGTGTCTCCATTAGAATACCCTCTTTATTTTTTATTAAAACATTATGTATTGAATAAATTTCCTTTTATACACTATTTTTACATATATCATTCTATTTTAAACTAATTTTCTTCATAACTTTTATCATATATGACTTAACAACTTCTAAACAGTGTTAATTTTCTTCAAAACTGTACTATTTTACTTAACTAGCTACAGCTTTCCATCTAGAAAGCTGTAGCTAGAAAAATTATTTCATACTACCTTTTGTCATAGAAGTGGCTACTTGCACCATTTCTTCACGAGTCAATTTACTAGAGGCCACAAAGAATTCAACGCCATCCTTTTCCCAGCTAATAGAGGTATCGGTAATTGCACCAATGGTAAAGCCTAAATCTACCGGATCACCAGGAGATGATACTGGCAACATAGCAGCCTCTTTCGTAACTGGCTGTTGCATGACTGTAAATGGCTTATCACCGTCGAAGGTTAAGATAACACGATCTATTCCACCCTCTCGCATAACTTTCTCTTCCACCATCTTCGTATTTTCTAAATTTACAACAGGGTAGTGTGTTTGGAACTCTTTATTTTCGGCTTCTGCACTTACAGCCTTTTTCTCTTCATTTCCATTCGGGTTATTGTTGCTCTCCTTACCGTCTTTGTTGTCTTTCTTATCTTTCTCTGGTGGTGTAGCTTGTTCACCTTTTGTTTCATCCGATTCCGTAAATTGCTCAACTGCATAATCTTTAGCCGCGTGTTGAACACCTAATTTAATATTTTTAAATGTGATACGGATTTGTTCTTCTTTTACATCATTCATGATTACTACGGAAGTTGGAAGCATTGTTTTCTTATCAACCGTTATCACTTGATGAGGCATACTATTTTTATAGCTATTTCTAGTAGCCGCTTCAAATATATATGCTTTGTCCTCCTCTTTCATGACTAAATTTTTATCTTGAGCTAAATCTTCTGCTAGTGCACCTATTAAATAAGCCTGACTATTTTTCTTTGGCCAATCACTTTGGAATTTATACATTTTGTTTAATGTAGGGGTAACAACAAAAACTCCATCTGCATTTCGCACTATCATTTGCGAAACATCTTTCCCACTTTCTACTACTTCTACACGATAGAAATCAGGTTTCGTATGCCAAACTTTCACATCATATTTTTTTGGATCTCCACCAGATTTAATTTCCATCGTAGCATTCAACTCATAACCATTTGATTCTGCCCATTTCCCATTAACTTTCTTCAACACTTTTTCCTGTGAGTCTGTACCACATGCCGATAAAAGTAATATCGTACAAAATAAGACGAGCCATTTAACTATTCGGTTGCCCACGCTTTCACCCTTTCCTTCTTTCAAATCCACTACGACAATATATGAACCGTATTTGTCAGTTATGTCATTTGAACAAGGGCAATATTCTTTTTAATAGCTTATTTGATTCCCGCTCCGAATGGGGACTTCCAGTCTTCACGCCAAGTAACTTATCTAAATTAGCAACGTCAGAGCTTTTTTAATATTTTATATGGCGCAAGCTTTGTTTATCATTATTTATTGTAATAATATTACTTGTGCCGCAGCGTATTGCTTAGAATGTGTTATACTTACAAATCCATTCACAAGCTGTCCTTTGAAATATAAAACCGGATTTCCAGCTTCCCCTCTTAAAACTTCCATATCATGAAGCTTACATTCTTCACCAATACCAGTTCCTAATGCCTTTGAAAATGCTTCTTTTGCAGCGAATCGTCCAGCTAAAAATTCTATCTTACGAGTTTCTGAATGTGCATCAAACAAAACTCTTTCCTTTTCAGTTAAAATGCGATCTTTAAATTTATTTGTTCTTTTCATTGCTTTTGCAATACGGTCCATTTCTACAATGTCGAGACCAATTCCTTTAATCATTAGAACTTCTCCTTTTCCTATTTCTAAAAAGCCATGTATAATAATTATAAATTGAGGTGGAGTTATGTTTAGTAGAACAGAAAATTTTAAGCAATATACAAAGTATTATCCGATTGTTTCAACATTAATAGCGGTTAATTTATTTGTTTATGTACTAACTATTTTACCTGGAGTAGGCGAAAATGTATTGAATTACGGAGTTCAAGCGAACTTCCTTATACGCTCTGGTGAATGGTGGCGTGTTTTTACTGCAATGTTTTTACATGCTGGCTTTTTGGACGTTTTCTTTAATATGTTTTTACTGTATTTATTCGGGCCAGAGCTTGAAAAAATTGCTGGTAAGGTACGTTTTATTACAATTTATTTAATGTCTGGTATTGTCGGCAACACGGCAACCTATTTACTTAATGATAGTAGCTATGGAAGTCTTGGTGCAAGTGGAGCTGTTTTCGGAATATTCGGTGCTTTCGGAGCGCTTGTTTACTATACACGTCGTACAATGCCAATGCTGCGTAAACTTATTTTGCCTATCATTGTGATCAGTGTTATCATGACTTTCTTCCAGTCAAAGGTGTATGTCTATATTCACTTAGGCGGCTTAGTAGCAGGATTCCTTCTTGGACTCGTTTACTTACATCCAAAAAGAATTATAAGCTGGCGTAAACAAAAGATGGCGGGTAAGTAATACGTATAAGAGGAGCTCTTCTCTGTGATCAGCTATCATCACGGATTGCTCCTCTTATTTTTATACTAGAATGATAGGCCATTCGTCAATTTTATTTCAAAGTGCGACCGTATCCTCTTTCGCTGCCTTTATTTTTTTCCATTCAACTGCTGTTAAGCCATAGACAACTTGGTCTACGTGATGATCATAAAGCCACTCTGCATCTCTTAAACGTCCCTCTTCATGAAAACCTAACACTTTTGGAATCGTACGACTTCGAATATTCCCTACCGCTACTCGCACTTCAATGCGATTTAATGTTAAATAGCTAAAGGCATAATCAATAAATGCTTTCATAGAATTTGTCACTAAGCCCTTACCAACAAATTCGTTCCCTAACCAATATCCAATACTTGTCCATTTATGCTGCCAATTCACTTGATGATAGCCAATCACTCCCGCAAGCTTCCCCTCATAATATATCCCCGCTTGTAAGCCATTATTATCTGCATATTGTTGCATCGCACCTCTTACGAATCGCTCTGTATCCTCTACTGTTTTTACATCATCTACAAAAGGTAGCCATTCACGCAACGTATCTCTCGAACGATCCGTCAACGCGAATAATTCATCTACGTCACTTAAATCCAGCAATTTCAAATACGTGTTCTTGTTAATATCATACTTAAACAAAATTACCACCCCTTTTGTTCTCTATTATAAACAGAATTTTTACATAATTATAGCAAAAAAGGGATCATCACTAAAACGTGTGGTTGATTTCCGTTCCGACTGGGCGCTTTGCCGCTGACGCTTCGCTTTCGCGCAGAGCAGAGCTTCCTGGGGGCGTCCGATGAGCCGCTTTTGTTGCTGCCGCTACGTTAACACTACGCTTTCGCACAGAAAACATCCGCTGCGCTGCAGGGTCTCGGGCCAACACGATGTTGGTCACGAAGGCGTTATCACAGGATGTGATGCTTTTAGCCTTCGCTCCTCTATTGCTGATCCCCGAGGAGTCGCCCAGTCGGAACGAAGGTCAACTATTACATAGTAGAGGTTTTAACAAAAGTCATCCACAACTTTTGGTGATGAACCAAAAAAAGGCTAATCCTCCTATTAATTATGAGAATTAGCCACATTTTTACTTTCAATGTTCATACCAAGATAATATTGTTTCAGCATCTTGCTGCTCTAAGTTTCGTACATTCCCTGCCATACCAGTCATGCCCGACATGACCGTTGCTTTTACAGACGTAACACCCTTTCTTTTTTGGAAATAGGTTTGAGTAGTCTCAATAGATTGTATGCGTTTTTTCTCCATAAAAAATGTAGTACGACTGAACACACGATATTGCATAGTTAGTTGCTTTCCATCGATTATATAACCAGCTGATTTATGTTGCCAAATACCAATTAATATTGTTAATGGTATTAATAATAGTGAAAGCAACCCATACGGATAAAAGAAATAACTACATGCACCAATTATAGGTATGAGCCAAACAAAATCAATTCGATAAAAAAATGGACGAGCTCGTTCTGGTGAATAAATGAATTCTGGACGCCAATTTATCTGTGGGAAAAGTTGCTCTAGCGTTCCCAAACAATCTTGCTTCTGAATAAGTGGGAACAGTGTAATTTTTTTATCATTTCCCTCTCCACCATTTCCTCCAGCACTCTCAACAACAACTGTTGCATAGCCAAATAATTGACGTACTGGATTCTCTACAATACGAATCGCCTGAATTCTATTTAACGGTAAAGTAATACGTTTTTTCTCAATAAGCCCTTTTGTAATAATAAGCTTTTCATCTTCAATTCGGACTGTATATTCGTAATAATTGATCAGTGTAATTACAAATGACACAAACCATGCCACAATTAGGCTGACTATCACTGTTAGTGCAACTAAAAATGCACCAATTTTCGCAAAATCAGCTAACTCGCTAAAGATTTCCTCATACGGAATTATATCCGATAACTGAGAGATGATTGCTGCTACCCCAGACAGAACGACCCCAATTCCACCTGAAGTTATGGCCAATATAAGCAAATCACGTATCGACATATGATAAATAGTTGGAACTGACACTTCCTCTATTAGCGACTGTTCATCATTCATCTGTTCATTAACTTGATTTTTAGCACGACGCATTTCTAGCTCTATAAGATCTGCAGCTGCCTTACGTATAGCCGTTAACTCTACCTCAGGTTTTCTGTCCTTACTCCCCGCAGTTTCAACCTGAACTTTTACTAAGCCAAATATTCTATGAAAAATACCCTCATTGTAATTTAAACTCTGAATACGTTCAAATGGGATATAACGTTTCTTTTTAACGAACAAACCGTACTTTATACGCAATTCTCCATCTTCAAACCAATATACAAAGGTACGCCACTTTACAATCCCACTAACAAGTGTAAGTATTGCCCCTACTCCCCATATACCGAATAAGAAAAACGTCCGCCAAAAATTATCACTATGAAAATTCAAAGAGAAGTGAAATCCATTAGTTGCAATAATAATAATTAACGGGAAAATCATACTCTTTAATGCTTTTGCACTTGTAATAATAGCCGATATCGGATGTAAACGATTAATTTCCTTAGACATCATCTTCCGCCACCCTTGCTAATTCCGAAATACGTGCACGAAGTCTATCAGCTTCGTCCATTACAAGTGCAGGGATTGTATGTACAGTTGCAGCTGTAGATATTGAAATATTACCTAGACCATATTTTTTTAATATTGGTCCTTGTGTTGTATCAACATGCTGTACGCGCACCATTGGAATAAGTGTACGTTTAACAACAAATAAACCGTGTTGCACCTCAATCTCATTGTCACGCACCTCATAGCGCCAGCGTTCCCATCTTATCTTTGGAAATAAATAAGTGGATAGGACAGCACTAAGAATGACTACAGCAACTGCAATGAAATAAATATATGATGGCCATTCATAATAATAAGTGCCGTAGCATGCAAACGCCGCTACAATCAAAAGTAATATCGTTTGTAATACACCATATAAACGCCAAACTGTTAACCCTTTCCTAGAAATCATATGCATTGGTTCTGTTCTCAAAGTCATTCCCTCTCTTTCTTTAATTACGTATACGTAATCAGTTATCATTTTGTTTCAAAATTATAGTAATTTTCGTCTTAGCGTAATTACCGCTGTCGCGCAGATAAATTGCTACTTAGTTGTTAGAATGAGTTCTTCTATTTCAGCGGGCGCACGTAAAAAACCTTACAGCCATTTGACTGTAAGGTTTAAACATTTTGATGAAGATAAAATTAGTCTTCGTGACGACGTGGTGCACGTGAACGACCTTGTCCACCTTCACGGCGACCTCCATCACGGCGTCCGCCATCTCGACGATTTCCATTTCCTCCACGACGATCTCCGCCACGTCCGCCATCACGACGTCCGTTAAAGCTACGGTTACCGCCGCGTCCACGATCACCGCCACGGTTGCTAGAACGCTCACGACGCATTGGTAATGGACGTTCTTCAGTAATTGTTACTGGCGTGTCATCCGGCTCTTTTGTTAATGAACGAATTGCAGCAGCTACAACATCGATTGCATCATGGTTTTCAAGTAATTCTGTCGCAAGTGTACGATAATCACCTAAGTTATTGTTCGCAATAAGACCTTCTAATGTTTCCAAAGCTAGACGTTGTTGACCTACTAGCGCTTCGTCAGTTGTTGGTGGACGAAGTGGTGTCATACGTTTTTTCGTTGTTTCTTCTACAATACGTAGGTAACCCATTTCACGTGGTGTTACAAACGTTACTGCAAGACCTGATTTACCTGCACGACCAGTACGACCAATACGGTGAACATAAGATTCAGGATCTTGAGGAATATCGAAGTTATAAACATGTGTTACACCAGAAATATCAAGTCCACGAGCAGCTACATCTGTTGCCACAAGGATATCAATTTTATTTTCTTTAAATTGACGTAACACAGAAATACGTTTCGCTTGGCTTAAGTCACCATGGATTCCTTCAGCAAGATAACCACGAATTGATAATGCTTGTGCAAGCTCATCCACGCGACGTTTTGTACGTCCAAAGATGATAGCAAGTTCTGGTTGGTGAACGTTTAATAAACGAGATAAAATGTCGAATTTTTCACGCTCAGCAGACTTCACAAAATATTGATCGATGTTATCTACTGTTAGTTCTTTCGCTTTAATTTTTACGATTTCTGGATCACGCATAAATGTCTCAGCAATTTTACGGATTGCTGGTGGCATTGTTGCTGAGAACAATAATGTTTGACGTTCAGAAGGCACATTTTCTAAGATTGAATTAATATCATCGATAAAGCCCATGTTTAACATTTCATCAGCTTCATCAAGTACCAATGTTTGAACATCTTCTAATTTTAAAGTACGACGATTAATATGGTCAATTATACGACCAGGTGTACCTACAATAATTTGAGGTTTATTTTTTAGTGCACGGATTTGACGGCCGATTTCTTGACCACCGTAAACCGATAACAATTTTACACGTTTATCATAACCAATTTTATATAGCTCTTCTGAAACTTGAATCGCTAATTCACGAGTTGGAGCAATTACTAATGCTTGGATATTAGGGTTTTTTGGGTCAATTTTTTCGATAAGTGGAATCCCGAAAGCGGCAGTTTTACCTGTACCTGTTTGCGCTTGACCTAATACATCACGGCCTTCAATTGCAAAACGTATAGTACCTTCTTGGATTGGTGTTGCTTCTTCAAATCCCATACGCTTTACTGAGCGTAATGTAGATTCGCTAATATTTAATTCTGAAAAATTTGTCAAACTTCTCAATCTCCTTTTTTTGCTTTTAAGTTGACAAATGGTTACATTTTCAGATGAAGTTGTCGGCAAATTCGAGCCTGTGTTTTGGAACGTTTCCGTTACTTAAAATTTTTCTCTATATGATGGTCACATAGAGCTCTCTTATATGAAAAGGAAAGCCCGGTCTTTACCGAGCGGTTTGATTCTGTCGTAATTATTCACTTTAGAATAAAACCGTTGTGTTCAAAAAAAAGTACTCTTCAATCAAATATGAAGAGTCTTCGCACAAAATGTATCCATTGCTTACACTAGTCTAACATGGGATTAAAACGTATGCAACGATAACGCATGAGTCGTAATTATCTGACTACTTCACACACCCTTTAAAAACGACAAAACGCAAGAAAACCATTCAGAACAATCTTCACCATAACATATATGATGCTTCCCATTATCAGAAATATACAAAGTTTTATCGTTTGAGGTTACTTGATCATATAAAAATTGAGCCGTGTGATATGGTACTATTCCGTCTAATTTCCCTTGTACAATATACACTGGAATTTTAATATCTTTATAATACGGCTCCACCATTCGAACAAGCTTCATGAATTCTATCGTTGACGAAAGTGGCACATGATTAAACTTATGCCGGTACCGTAAGTACAATTCATTACTAGACAGATTACGATGATATGCCTCCGTGGCAAGCATTTTAAAATCTTTGACTAGTTGCTTTGGACTGACATACTTGGCAGCTGCGCTTAGTAATACAAGCTTTTTCACTTTATAACGTTTAGCTAAATAGAGCGCTATAATGCCACCCATCGAAAACCCAACTACTATTACTTCATCTACTTTTTTAGCAAGATCACGAAAAGCGAGCTCGGCATCCATTAGCCAATGCTTGGCTGTGAAACCACGCATTTGTAATTCCTCTCCATGTCCTGACAAAGTAGGTTCTTCAATCAGCCAATTTGTATGCGTACGTAAATAGGTAGTAAAAGGTTCTACTTCATACGGTCCTCCTGAAAATCCATGTATACATAACACACCTACCGACATTATTTTCACCTCTAAATGTGTAACTCATTTAAATCAAAAATTTAAAGAATCGGTGAGAGCGTATCCCACCGATTCCTATTTCATTTTATGACGTGAATGCACGTAAGATTGTTTCTAATTTCATACCCCGAGAGCCTTTTAGTAAAACGATAGACTTCTCATTAGCTTGCTGTAGTTTTTCGATAATTGGCGTATAATCATCCTCAACATATAGCAAATGTCCCTCATCAAAACGCTCTTTTAAGACTTCATTCAAATAAGCCATTCGCGGGCCAAATAAACATACATAAGCGATTTCTTCTGCATGAATATCCTTCGATAAATCTTCATGGAAATGCTTTTCATTTGGGCCAAGCTCCAGCATATCACCTAACACAAGCCATTTTTCTGGACGAATCGTTGTCGATGCTACAAATTGAATAGCCGCCTTCATAGAGGTTGGTGCAGCATTGTATGCATCATTAATAAACAATGCCCCATTTGATCCATTCACTTGTTGCATGCGCATATCCGTTAGAGCTACTTGTTTTAAGGATGCACGAATTTGGTCATCGTTTAAACCTAACTTTTGAGAAATTAACATAGCGACTAATGTATTTTTCACCTGGTGCTTCCCGAGAACGGAAATAAAGAAATCTCCTTCTATTACACCATGTGTAGAGAAGCCACTACCATCAGAAGTCGCTTCAATATTGTCTGCATACAGTAGATTGCTGTGCTCTAAGCCAAATGCCACTGCATTTAACTGCTGCTCTTTCGCAACTAATTCTTGAAGTAGCGGTTCATCTCCATCATAAAATAGCACTCCATCCGGTTGCATTCCTTGAATTATTTCAAACTTGGCTTTAGCGATTCCGGCACGTGAGCCTAAATCTTGCATATGAGCCTCGCCAATGTTTGTAATAACCGTCATATGTGGACGAGCAAGCTTCGTTAAAAATTCTATTTCACCAAAACCACTCATACCCATTTCAAGCACAGCAACATCAGTATCTTCATCTAGCTGTAAAACTGTAATAGGTAAACCTAGTTCATTATTAAAATTCCCAATGGTCTTTTGTACTTTAAAAAATGGTGTTAGCGTTCCCGCTAAAATATCTTTCGTTGATGTTTTACCGTTTGAACCAGTAATGCCAATAAATTTCGCTTTATGCTCACTACGATAGGCACGAGCCATTTGCTGAAGCGCTATTTCTGGATCATCTACAAAGAGTAATGGTACACCTTGTGGTGGATTTGGTTCATCTTTCTGCCAAAGAGAAGCACCCGCTCCTTTTTCAAAGGCCTGCAGAACAAATTTATGCCCATTGGCCGTCTCTCCACGAAATGGTACAAACAGGTCCCCTTGTTGAATTGTACGTGTATCAATGGAAATTCCTGATACTACCGTATCACCAAAAGCTGGCACATCTTCATTTAACCATGTAGCTAACTGTTTTAATGTTTTTTTCACAATAATCCCACTCAGTCTTTTTTATAGTGAAGCTGTTGTTTTTCTTCAAAACGTTCAATTGCTAATGTAATCAGACGATTAATCAGCTCTGGGTAGCTTACATTTGTATGCTGCCATAGAAGAGGATACATGCTAACAGGTGTAAAACCTGGCATTGTATTCACTTCGTTAATATAAATGCTGTTATCGGCCGTCACAAAAAAGTCCGCACGAACTAAACCGCTTCCATCAATAGCTTTGAACGCACGTTTTGCTAGCTCCTGTAAGCTTGATACAGTATCTTCAGGAACCTCTGCTGGAATAATAAGGGCTGTTGAGCCATCTTTATATTTAGAGTCATAATCATAAAATTCAGTAACAGGTTTAATTTCACCAGGTACAGAAACTTCCGGGAAGTCATTTCCTAGCACAGCTAGTTCAATTTCACGAGCGACAATACCTTGCTCAATTACAATTTTTCGATCATACTGTAAAGCGATTTCGATTGCCTTCACTAATTCATCGCGGTTTGTTGCCTTGTTAATTCCGACACTTGATCCCAAGTTTGCAGGTTTCACAAACATCGGCCACTTCAACTTTTCTTCACAACGATCCAGGATTGCCTCCTGTTCATTAGCCCATTCGCTACGAATGAAGTACGTATACGGTACTTGCGGTAAGCCGGCAATTTCAAATAATTGCTTCATGATTACTTTATCCATGCCAGTTGCTGATGCTAATACACCATTTCCTACATACGGCAAATTTAGAACCTCAAGTAAACCTTGAACAGTTCCATCTTCACCATTAGTACCATGAAGTAATGGGAAAATTACATCGAATTGTACAGTTTTACCATCTTTATCCATTAAAAAATTTGTAATATTATTTTCTAAAATAGTGGCATCATCACCAAATTGTAATTCTTCAATTGTACTTGCAGGTTTATTTAGACGCTCGCCGCGGCGCCACTCTCCTTCAAGTGTAATGAAAATCGGATATACTTCATACTCCTCGAAATTCAAAGCTCCAGTGACTGCACGTGCTGTCGATAATGACACCTCATGCTCCGCCGACTTTCCACCGTATAATAAACCGATTCTTTTTTTCATTTTTGTGCCCTCCGCATACTTCTTGAGTACTATTAGTTTATCATGAAACGTCTTGACAAATGACATCAATTTCACCTTGGTGTAATTACATCCAAATTTTGTGAGGATGTGAAGTTTTTGGCCTAACATCCTCTATTTTACTAGGTGTTTGGATACCCTTTGAAAAGGTACCACATCCTCATTCATCTCGCCACCAGGGAAAGGTAGTGTTTTGTGTAGCTGACGCTTTGCTTTCGCTACAAAAAAAACTGACTGAAGATAAAAATCTCACCGTATTTTGACGGTGAGATTTAGTGTATATTCATTCTACGTAAAATGAATAGATCAATTGCCTGGGCATAATTGCATTAGGTATCAGCTTTGTGCTTAGGCCTCGTCAGTTAACCGTTATCGCATGGATGCGATGATTTTAGGCTAACATCCCCTCTGTGAACGCCCATCTGATTTCGTGAAATCCGCCGGGCAGATGTTTTTTGCGCGAAAGCGAAGGAGTCAACGGCTGATGTTGGTCACTCAGTCGTTACCACAGGATGTGGCTTCTTAGAGTTCCTCTATTTCAAGGATACCCGCTGAAAGAAGTTAAATAATATAAATCAATTCATCGTGCTCATTTTTCAAAATTGTATTTAAATCATCCCATACCTCATCAGGAAAGGAGTATTCTGACAGATTGCGAATTTCGATACCGTAAGCTACTTTAGGTTTTTCAATTCGATACAATGATAACAGTGCTCCGTCTTTAGTAAAAGAACGATAAGCACGCAAAAATTCAGGTGAAATAGAAGGAATACTCGATTTCACTTTCCGTCGCCAAAAACCAGTGCTACGCTCCTTTTCACGAATCAAACTGTTCAAAACATTCGCAATGAGTAAATCGAAATCACTTAAATGGCGAAAATAAATTTTAGTCATTTTCTCTAAATCTGAAGAATAGTAGACAAATTGATTTTGCAATTTATTAAAAAATGGTGAAGTTATCGGTTCCTTTTTATGACTTATGTAAAGCAATTCTCCTTGTTCCATCGGTGTTAGTTGGTCTAGCCTCTTTTCATCCATAAAGTCTATCCAACATAATTCTTTGGATTCAGTAGCTTTCTTTACAAACTGAGGTACTTCCTCCTCCGGTACATAATCAAACTGTGTATGCATATTAAAGGAACCATCTTCATAGGAATGTTTCAATAACAGTAAGTGATGCAATGGTTCAAGTGCAGCCACAAATTGCGAGAATTTAAGCCCGCTAAAAATAACAAATTTATCAACATCATTCATATGAACATAAACATGATACATAAAATCGTCAGCTGACTTCAATTTTTTAGCCACAACCATCACCCCATTCTTCACTACATTATAAAACTAAACATGAATTTTTTGAAACATTTTATGCTAATAATCGTCATAACAATATTCATAGGCGTAAAAATGTTTTTTAAGGTATAATATGAATGTTAAAGATGCTGTTGTAAATCTGTTTTTAACCACTCTGAATGAACAAATTTTTAAGAATATAATTCTATTCATTCTTACAAATAACTGCGAGGATTATAAGCTAAAGGCAAGCATTGAACCTCATTGTTAACAAACTTTCTTCGGCATCCATATTTACCTCTTGACCTAAGGTGAATAACTCCTTATCAATTTGGCCTTGGCATAATTACGTTCGGAATCAGCTTTATGCTTACACAAAGTGCTCATTTCAGATTCGACTTCTTTTGCGGGTATTTGAAAAGTAGCTTAAAGTCGCATGCATTTCACCACCGAAAGAAGTGGGAGACTTTTGTTGAAAGAAGTTAAATATATTTGGTAGCATATTGAATTGGAATTTATTTAAATCAAATTTACTCATGAAGAAATACTATATTAATTTAGGTGGCTTGTATGGAAAATAAACGAAATTTCGCGAATCGTTTTGACTGGACGCTCGCTTTTATACTTTTAACCTTCCTAGTCATAAGTTTGTTAGCCATTGCGTCGGCGCAAACATCAGGTCAGTATGGCATTAACTATGTTCCTTTACAATTGCGATGGTACGTCATTTGCTCCGTAATTATTGGAGTAGTTATGTTTTTTGAACCTGATCAATATAAAAAAATGTCTTGGTATATGTACGGTGCAGGCATCGCCCTTTTAGTACTGCTTATCTTCATGCCAGAAGGACCTGGACAAATCGGTGAACGTATTAATAGTGCAAAAAGCTGGTATCATACACCTCTAGGGAATATTCAACCCTCTGAGTTTATGAAAACCTTTTACATTCTAGCGCTTGCTCGACTTATTAGTAAGCACAACGAGGTTTATTCTTTTAGATCAGTAAAAACAGACTTCATATTGCTAGGTAAAATTGCTGCTACACTGTTACTACCTTTAGCTCTTATCATGAAGCAGCCTGACCTTGGTTCAGCATTAGTATTCTTTGCCATTACAGCTGCTGTTGTTATCGTAGCAGGTATATCATGGAAAATTATTTTACCGACTTTTATAGGTGGCGCTTTAGTAGGTGGTTCTCTTTTATGGATGGCGCTCTATATGCAGAGTTTTTTAGAGAAAACATTCGGCTTTAAACCGTATCAGTTTGCGCGAATCTATTCTTGGTTAGATCCATATTCATTTTCTTCTAGTGAGGGATACCATTTAATTACGTCCTTAAACGCTATTGGTTCAGGTGAAGTTTTCGGAAAAGGTTTCCGTGGTCGCGAGGTTTATGTTGCCGAAAATCATACCGATTTTATTTTTACGGTTATCGGAGAAGAATGGGGTTTTATTGGTGCTAGTATCGTTATTTGTATGTTCTTTTTATTAATCTATCATTTAACAAAAACTACACTATTATTGAAAGATCCATTCTCAACATATGTATGTGCCGGTATTATTGCAATGATTACATTCCACGTGCTTGAAAATATCGGTATGACAATTCAACTTTTACCTATTACCGGTATTCCCCTACCGTTTATCAGTTATGGGGGAAGTTCATTAATGGGGAACTCGTTAGCCATCGGTCTTGTTTTCAGTATGCGTTTCCACTATCGTACTTACATGTTTACTACTCACGATGACGATGATTAATGATGTATATAAAAAATGGGTAGTCTCAATTACGAGACTACCCATTTTTAATTTGAACGAGTTAAGCTTGAACTTGCGGAGTTTGCGTTGGTGGTGTGAGCACTTTTAAAAGTTCAAGTCGAGACTTTGTTACAGTGGCTGTTACACCCAACTTAGATAAATTCGAAACGATCTTTTTCAAATCTACTTCTTTTTTCATACATTCCACCTCAATCTTTCCTCGAATTTATATAACGTTTTATTTCCAAAAAAGTTTCATTTTTGCAAGTGTATGATGTCTGACGAGTTAATCTCTTTCTATCATACCATTTAACTCTGCTTTAAAATTTTTCATTTCTGTTACAATGTAAATTTTTCCTTAACTTACTATTTACCATCTCATCATTAACTATATCGTGTTCATAAACGTAATTCCCTACAAACTAATTTACCACTAACTGGCGAAAATTAAACATAAAAATTTAAATAGCTATATACCCTCTAGTAGTATACCCCAGAGATAATTTAATACACTATGCGTCAATCGATACAAAAAATTAAAAATGGAATGAATCCATTTAGTTACTTTAAAGCTCGTTATTCATTTTTAATATCAATATAGTTACATTGTTAACAGTCTGCCGTTTTTTATACATTGGTTTAGCCACGTTTCTCTATTACATTGTCCTAATCACTTTACAAAGTATGCAGCTTAGCAAATGTCATCCCCTACTTTCCAATAGGTACTTAAACTGTTTTGTCTTCCGTTTTCTTGTAATAACAATAACAAGAGAGGTAGAATATACATACTAAAATATCGTATGAAAGCAGGGTACTGTATGAAAAAGGCAATTTTATTATTAATGTCTGTCCAATTCCTCGTCTACCTAGGATTCGGGATTATAATACCGGTCTTACCTGAGGTTGTAGTTCAGCAAAATTGGGATGATTTACACGTAGGTGGCCTACTTACAGTGTACTCGCTTGCAAGTTTTTTCACTGCACCATTTTGGGGTATGCTGTCCGATAAGGTAGGTCGTAAACAACTTATATTAATAGGCCTAGCTGGTTTTAGCTTAAGCTTTGTTATTTTCTCTTTATTTATTGATAATTTAGCAATGTTGTACTTCTCACGTGTTGTGGGTGGTTTATTCTCAGGCGCACTATACACATCTGTGACAGGCTTTGTAGGAGATATGTCGAGTGAGGAGGATCGCAATAAATATATGGGTTTCATGGGCATGTCCATCGGGCTCGGTTTTATTTTTGGTCCTGCAATTGGTGGTATGCTCGGACACTATAGTCTGCAACTACCATTTGTCGCTTCTGCAACACTAATTGCACTATTATTTATTTATGCAAGTTTTATTTTAAAAGAACCTACAAAACGAAAAGATACAAATAAACGTGCCATCGTGCCAAAGGGTGCGGCCAAAATGCTGCAGTACCGTGTGCGATATTTATTTATGTTCTCGTTTTTAGTAACTTTTATGCTGGCCGGAGTAGAAGCAACGTTCCAGTTATTCCAAATTGACCGAATTCAAATCACACCGTTACAAATCGGTTATTTGTTTATGTTTAGTGGCTTTGTAGATGCAGCTATTCAAGGCGGTGTTGTTAGACGTATTAAAAATGGCAGCGAGACAACTTGGTTAATAGGTGCACAAATTGTCACAGCTGCGGGTATGCTTTTATTCACTTTAACAGCTAATTTAATTATGGCGGGTTTTGCCCTTTGTGTTTTCACAGCAGGAAATGCGCTTGCAAGAACATGTGTCGTATCTCTTTCGACCAAAGAATCTGGTGGTCAATACGGGACTGCTGCAGGTCTTTCTTATTCAATGGATAACCTAGGACGCATACTAGGTCCACTATTCTTCACTTGGCTATTTACGATGCAATCTAGTCTAGGCTATTATACTGCAGCAGCAGTAGCATTCATTTCAATAACTTTAATATTTATTTTTAAAGCATCAAATAAATCTTTACGACTTGAATAATTTATTGATAAAAAGCCGTAACTTAATAGTAATTCGTAACACAATAAATATTGGACCCATTTAATTATGCTTTAGCATAATTTGCGTCTAAAATCGGCTTTATGCGAAGCGGTAGTAACAGCAAGATGTTGGTCACTCAGTCGTTACCACCGGACTGGCGGAGACTGAGTTCCTCTATTTCAGCGGATGGTTTCCTGCTAACCGCATTCATTTACCACCTATAGAGGTGGAAGACTTCTGTACCTGCCGCTACGCTTTCGGTTAAAAGACATCCTGCTAAAAGAAGTGAATATCGGGGGGCTCTGCATGAACAAAATAACAAATCTTTTACTTCCAAAAGAGCTAGAATCGTTTCGTTTTGAAATTGAAGATACACTACTTTCCGCGATGATTATCACGCCATATAAACGTTCAACTACGTTAACGGAAAGTAAATTTGCTGGGGAACCTTATATACCCTATTATCAAACATATCCAAAAGATATTACAGGTGAGCCTATGCGGCTATTAGCTCAAATTAACTTTGCAGAAATGCCACCACTAAAGGATTTCCCATCTCAAGGTATTTTGCAATTTTTTATTTCATCTAATATTTTTGTGAATGCTGATCATTATCATGAAGATATTTTTCAGCAATTTTATAAAATACGTTTTTATCCAACTGTAAATTTTGAAGCGACCATCCCTAGACAGGAGTTTTTAGCACAAACAGCAGATGACAGGTTCCCTATTCGCCAGGAGTTAGCATTACAATTTCAAGCGATCCAAGAACCTGTTTCTGCTTTAGATTATCGCGCGATACATTGTTTACCAAACTTAATTCCTTNATCACAAGATGTTGATTTACGAGAGATTTATCTTCAATATTTCTTAGGGGCTGGAGCTAAAATCGGTGGTTATGCCTATTTTTTAGAGGAAGATATCCGTCACGGATCGCAGCTCCTTAAACGGTATGATGTATTGTTACTCCAAATTGACTCTAATGATGAAATCGGTATTATGTGGGCAGATAGCGGCGTTGGGAAGTTTTTTATTAACCGAGAGAAGCTTCTTCAAAGGGATTTTTCTGATATTTTATTTCAATGGGAGCATTATTGATCCTCATTNNAAAAATGTAGCGGCAGCTTACAACAATTACGNAAAGGCGAAATTGATTGTGGATTACCTCGCTAGTTTCGGAGGTAATCCTTTTCCATGCTTACTAACAAATTTCGTATCTTCTTTCCGCATATAAAGTAAGCTATACTAGATATATTGCGAAAATATAGTAAAGGCAGGTGTAGAAATGAGTATTTTTACTGACTTTGGATTTCTAGTATCTTTGATCATGTTTATCAATATTTTAGCAGCAATGGTCATAATTTTTTTAGAGCGTAAAGATGCCACTTCTACATGGGCATGGATTCTCGTACTATTTTTCATTCCTTTAGGTGGGTTTATTTTATACTTGCTATTCGGACGACAATTACGGAGAAAGCATTTATTCCGTTGGGAAGGACGCAAGGATATTGGTATCGATAACCTCATTAGCTATCAGACAGAAGCGATCCGAGATGATACGTTCGAGTTTCGTATAGAAAATGCGGAAAATTATAAAGAAATGATTTATATGCATCTTAAAACAAATAATGCAGTATTAACACAGGACAACCACATTGATATTTTTGATGATGGTGCAAATAAATTTGAGCAACTTCTGAAAGATATTGAGGTAGCAAAAGATCATATTCACGTTCAATATTATATTTTTCGTCTAGATAACTTAGGTACAAGCATTATCGATAAACTTATAAAAAAAGCAAAACAAGGGGTTAAGGTAAGAATCTTATATGATGAAATGGGCTCACGCAACGTTAAAAAACGCCATTTCAAAGAATTGCTTAATGCGGGCGGTGAAATCGAAGTATTTTTCCCATCTATTTTTCCACTTATAAACCCCCGTTTAAATTTTAGAAATCACCGGAAAATTGTTGTGATTGATGGCCGTATTGGTTACATCGGGGGCTTTAATGTCGGGGATGAGTATCTTGGTCTACAAAAGAAATTTGGCTATTGGCGAGATACACATTTACGTATTGAGGGTAGTGCCGTACATCCATTACAAACACGCTTTTTACTTGATTGGAATCAAGCTTGCGCACAACATAAAATGGGTTATTCGGACCGTTACTTCCCCGCTATTCCGAAAAAAGGTAATGTGGGCTTACAAATCGTGTCTAGTGGACCTGACTCTGAATGGGAACAAATTAAAATTGGTTATTTAAAGCTTATTAATATGGCGAAAAAATATATATATATCCAAACGCCATATTTTATACCCGATGTTAGTTTTTTAGAAGCTATTAAAATTGCGACGCTTTCAGGTATAGATGTAAGGATCATGATTCCGAATAAGCCTGATCATATGTTTGTTTATTGGGCTACATACTCATACGTAGGACAATTATTGCGTGCAGGTGCAAAAGTTTATATTTACGAGAAGGGCTTTATTCATGCTAAAGCAATTATTATTGATGATGAAGCATCTACAGTCGGAACTGCAAACCTTGACGTACGAAGTTTCAGTTTGAATTTTGAAGTTAATGCATTTATCTATGACTCAACGATTTCACATCAGCTTGCTGAGCTGTTTGAAAAGGATATTTTTGATTGCACTGAATTAACTTGGGAAATGTACAAAAACCGTTCTACACTGATTAAATTTAAAGAATCAATTTCACGTTTATTAACACCTATCTTGTAGAATGTAGAAAAGGAAGAGAGCTAGTTCATTAAAAATGAACAACTCTCTTCCCTTTTTTATTTCACACCTAAATATTCTTCTAGGGTAATATTTTGTTTTTTAATGTCTTTTGCTATGTCTACACCAACATAACGATAGTGCCATGACTCATACATATAACCTGTTATATCTTCTTTATTTTTGGGGAATCGTAAAATAAAGCCGTAGTCCTGAGCATGCGTAAATAACCATTGTCCAGCTGGCGTCTCACCAAATTCTTCAGTTAGCCATAAACTATTTTTGCCGTTTTCCCCTATATCAAAGGCCAAACCTGTTTGATGTTCTGAATAACCTGGTCGAGCACTATAGCGATCAGCAGCCGCTTGCCCATCACGTTTAGCATAGTTATTATATAATGTTGTTTGATATTCAAAAGATCGATAGCCGCTAAATGCCACTAAATCAAAACCTTGTTGTTTTGCTGCCGCAAACATTTTGTTTAGAGCTTGACGTGCCTCAGGATTTTCTTCAGGCGCAAAGGTAGATGGTAGCGGATATATTTTATTCGCTAATAAAATACCGTTAATATATGTCGGCTCAGTTGGTAATGTCTGATTTGGTACATAGCCATTTTTATCTGTCTTCTGCTCTGGCTTCACAGGATTATCTGCTGTTTTTTTCGGCTCTTCTTTTGCAGCTGAATCTTTTTTAGATGGTTCTGCTGTTTGTTGTTTTTCTTCATCTGATGCATTACTTACTTGTTTATTTTTATAGTTATACACTACAAAAATAGAGACAATAAGCGCCACTGAGATTACAGCACCAAGGATGAGTGGTAAACGTTTCTTTTTCACTATTTTTTACCCCTTTTAAAGTTATCCAGTACTACATAGTAAGGATTTTCTTTTAAAGAATCAAATCTATTGTAGAAAGAGCAGTCCTTCAGTAAGTACCGATACTAGTTTTTACTATATTGATATAGTCTCATTTTACCACTGTTCACAATTTAGAGTGAGGTTTTCACCAATTATTTTTAAACTTCTTTACGCAATCAAACACTTGTACCTGTCGCTACAAAAAATAATTACAGAAAGAAGTTTAAGCCTCCGATGCCAATGCAAATTGATGTTACTCTGTTAGTCTGTGAGAATAATAATCAACACTACTATAGAAGCAATTGAGAAAAAGATTGCCATGTACTTCATCCATTTTGCCTCTTTTACATAGCCTTGCTCTTTAAAACTTTTTGCCCTAAAGCCATTCGATACGGCAAACATAATAGTCATTGCCAATACTGCAAAATTAAAATTACCCATGATAATAAATACGATAGCCGCAATACTAAAAACCGCGACTAGAATAGATGATAGCAACTTTATGTTCATCTTGCTGTCCTCCTAAAAAAATCGAGGCTACATAGGTGCCTCGACAAAAATTATTTTATTAGTCTACTTTTTCCGGATGCTCCGAATAAAATTTTCGACCGATATATGTTTGAATAATCAACAACGCACCGCTGACTGACCAGTAAAGTGGTAGGGCTGCCATAGATGTCATCGAGATAAAGACAATCATAATTGGTGAAATATAAATAAACATTTTCATTTGTGCTTTTTGTTGCTCTGGTACTGTCCATAATGATACACGTGCTTGAACTAAATAAACAAGACCCGCGACAATTGTCATAGCGATATCAGGTGAACCTAAGCTAAACCATAAAAATTCGTGTGCCTTCACGTCTGTAGAATATAAAATGGAGAAATAAAGACCCATAATAATTGGCATTTGAATTAACATTGGTAAACAGCCCATGTTGAGTGGATTGATACCATGTTTTTGATATAATGCCATCATTTCTTGTTGATACTGCGTTTGCTCTTCTTTTGTCTTTGCTTCCTTCATCTTTTTCTGAACAGCTTCCATTTCAGGCTTAAACGCATCCATTTTCAATTTCATCTTTTGCTGGGAACGGTAATTTTTTAACATAATCGGCATTAAGATTAAACGAATAAGGACCGTAATAGCAATGATTGCTAAGCCATAGCTGCCTGAAAACGTGTTACCGAAAAATTCTAATAAAAATTCCATTGGTTTTACAAAGACACTATAGAAAAAACCTTCTTTGTTTTGCACAGCTTGACAGCCACTAAGAACAAAAACGGCGAGTCCAAGCATTGAAAATAGCTTCAAATTTTTCATTTTTCCACCTACTATTATTTATCAACTAAAATGAAGTATACATTATCTGGCCTATCTTTATCAAATAGCAAGTGCCACTTATTCCATCGTATAAAAAAAGATGCGCGCTTTAGCATCGCTAATGCGTCCGCATCCTTTTTATTAATCTTATTTATTATCCATTTATATTTCGGACTTTAGACGTTTTGAAGCTCTGATTCCGCCATCTCAAAACGATAAAACTCGTGATGTAGTTCATCTCGGAAATGTTTAGGTGTTACCCCAGTATATTTTTTAAAGATGCGGGTAAAATAACTTTGGTTACAGAAATGGAATTGATCTGAAATAGAAGTAATACTTTTATTTGTGTGCCTTAAATAGTACTGTGACTCTTCTACTCGACGAACATTTAAATATTCAACTAGTGTAATACCAACATGTTCTCTAAAAATACGCGATAAGTGACTAGTACTAATATGGAAGTTATTTGCGATGCTTTCCACTGTTAAGTCATTTTCTAATTCATCATTTATATACATAATTACCTTATTAACTGTTTGGTGACGGAAAGTCGGTTGCTTGCGATCCGCAATAAAATAGACAAAGAAATCGATTAAATCATCAGCAAATTGTAAAAATTCTGCGTCTTTCATTTGATTTTCGATCATATCATTACAAGCAATGTTAAAAGCAAATGCTTTCTTCGAAGGAACTTGATTGTCTAGCAATTTACGAGCAACAATTGACGACAAAACAGAAAAATAACTTCGAACAATTTTAATGACTTGTTTGCCAAAACGTATTGAAAGAATATCAATTAATTCATGCAAAGATTTTTTAGCTTTTGCCGATTCTAAATGGTAAATTTCAAATATTAATTTCGACTCAATATTAAAAAATTCTTCTATACCGATGTATTGATTAATACTATCGATTTCTTGAAAGTATCTTTTGGATATCGTTTCTGACATAGAATGTTGATGTAGTTGCATAATCTTCCCCATCTTTCTTCAGATTGCACGAATTGCTTTTACATTTTTTGACACCTATCTATTTCATATAAGAAAATAGTATTTCCTTAATAATTGTATGAATTGAGTCATATTTCACAATTATATAATTGAATATAACTTAAAAATAACCCAACTAAACCACTAGTTTACAAAAAAAATAGACTATAAAGTGAATTTTACCATATTCTGCGATTTCCTTTCAACCACATTTTGTCTCTAGTACTAGTTCTAATTTATCATATACACATAGTAGAAACATCGTAAACTTATTTACCTATATTTAGATTTTACCATATTCATACCAAAATGAATTAGTAATTATTTAAAATATGTTACAAATTATGTAATGAATTTTACAACTTTATATTTCATCAATCGACATTTCTCTTTTTTATTCCGAAATCTTCTCTATATAATTTATACGAATATGTAGTAAAATAGATGATAATACTATTTTTAAAAGTTTAGACGAGGTGTTAAAATTGGAACCAAAACAAATAGAAGAAATTATGGAGATTATTAAGGAATTCTTCCCTGAGAATACTTCCATTGCAATTTCCGATACAAACGAATACTTGTACTACCAACCGAGTAAAAAAGTTGATTTAAAAATTAAACCTGGCGATCCGATTAAAGAAGGTTCTGCTGCTCATAAAGCGTTAAACTATGGGCAAAAGATTAGCTCTTATATTGAACCTGATGTATTTGGGGTAGCCTATTACGGCATGAGTATTCCTTTAATGGAAGAAGGAGAAACAAAGGGTGCTATCACTGCGATCTTCCCACAAAAGCCGTCAGCATTTTTAACGAATTACATTACAATCAAAATTGACGATTGTTGGTACCCAATCAAGCATGATCAGGTCATTTATCTTGAAACACAGCTCCGAAAAACATTTGTTAAAACAATGAGTCGTGAAGGATATCACCGCTTAAACCTAAGTGATCTTGAGCTATTTTTAGCCCCTGACTCATTTATACGTTGTCACCGCTCTTATATCGTTAACATTGACTACATTGATGAAATCCAACCAGACTCACATTCAACGTTTTTATTAATCATGAAAGACGGTACACGAATTCCTGTTAGCCAACGCTATGCAAGTTACTTCCGACGTTCTTTAGGTTTCTAATTTTGTAAAGTACAGCGAGCCATTTTGATTGTTCGCTGTACTTTTTTTAAGTTCCTCAGCACAATAGCTTGAAATGACATTGGTTCAAGCTCATCGGACGCCCCAGAAAGCTTTGCTCTGTACGAAAGCGAAGCGACAGCACAACAATAAAGGCCTAGCCGGAACGGAAATCACTTCTTTCCTATTGTTGTTATAAACTCTAAAAATAAAGCAACTCTACATTAAACCGTTTTCTCTGTCGAAAATTCGTTTTTATGCTCATTTTTCCTCTTTTTACTCAATTTAATGCTATTTCTAAAGTTTTTGTGACAATTTGGTGATAGTATTATTCAAATGGTTGGAGTCATACTACAACTGAATAAACAGAAAATTCTTACACGTTTTTTCTAGTTTTGTAATCGGTTTCCATCAAACATTTTAGGGGAGGATTTTTTTATGGATGCAAATGTTCAAAAACGCCTAGGCTTAAAAGAACTTGAAAGTAAAATTGTTACTGCTGAAGAAGCTGCAGCACTGATTTCAGATGGTGATGTAGTTGGTATGAGTGGATTCACTCGTGCGGGTGACGCAAAAGTTGTTCCTATGGCTTTAGTAGAGCGCGCTAAAAACGAAAAATTCAAAATTGATGTATATACAGGAGCTTCTTTAGGACCTGAAGTAGATAAATACTTAGCTGATGCTGGTGTTATCCGCAAACGTGGACCATTCCAAGGAGACGCAACTATCCGTAATTTAATTAATACTGGTGACGTCCTATATGTTGACGCTCATCTTTCACATAACGCTGAATTAGTTCGTCAAGGAATTATTGGACCAATTAAATATTTAATTCTTGAAGCTGTTGCGATTACAGAAGATGGACTTATTATCCCAACAAACTCTGTAGGTAACTCACCGATCTTCGCTGATTACGCTGAAAATATTATTGTTGAATTAAATATCTCTCATCCAGAAGCTTTAATAGGTATCCACGATATCTATGTTCCAGGTGAGCAAGGTCAACGTGAAGCAATCCCAATGACTGATGCTATGCAACGCATTGGTGACATCGGTATTAAAGTAGATCCAGCTAAAATAAAAGCGATTGTTATTTCTGAAGAGCCAGATGCTCCTTCATTAATCGTTCCTCCAGATGAAGAAACACAAACAATGGCGAACATTTTATTAGACTTCTTCCGCGATGAAATTAAAGCTGGTCGCTTAACAAAACAATTAATGCCATTACAATCTGGTGTAGGTTCTGTTGCAAACGCTGTACTTGACGGCTTCGCAAATTCAGAATTTGAAGATTTAGTTGTTGCTTCTGAAGTACTTCAAGATGCTGTATTCAACTTAATTGATGCTGGTAAAGTTAAATTTGCGGCAGCTACTTCAATTACACTGACTGAAGAATTACAGAAAAAAGTATATGGCAACCTAGAGAAATACGCTGATAAAATTTGCTTACGTCCACAAGAAATTTCTAACCACCCAGAGCTTATCCGTCGTTTGGGTCTAATCTCAATCAACACTGCTCTTGAATTAGATATCTATGGCAACGTAAACTCAACACACGTATCTGGTACTCGTATGATGAACGGTATCGGTGGTTCAGGCGACTTTGCACGTAACGCACGTCTAGGTATTTTCGTTACTAAATCATACGCAAAAGGCGGCGCTATCTCTTCAATCGTGCCAATGGTTTCTCACGTAGACCACACTGAGCATGATGTTGATGTCATCGTAACTGAGCAAGGTATTGCTGACTTACGTGGTCTTGCACCGCAAGAGCGTGTACCTTTAATTATCGAAAACTGTGCACACCCAGATTACAAAGAACAACTTTGGGATTACTATAACCGTGCTCTAGAAGCAACGGGTGGCCATCAAACACCTCATATTTTAGAGGAAGCACTTTCTTGGCACGTAAATCTTGCTAAAAATAAAACGATGAAAAAAGAAGTTGCTAAAGCTTAATTTTCATCATTCAGAAACGCCTCATAAGTTGAAAAACTTATGAGGCGTTCTTTTTTGACGAGAATGGTATAATCAGTGTTGGACTATCTTTAAATAACATAACTTTTCATCGGAGGAGCTATGAAGAAACTTATCTATTTGATTATATTCTTGTCATTTTTCGACCTATTTACCCAGCTTCCTATCATAAGTACATATGCTGAATCTTTAGGGGCATCAGCCTTCTTTACTGGCCTGGCTGTAGGTATGTATTCTCTTTCCAATACATTTGGTAATATTATCTCTGGTTTTTTAACGGATCGTAAGGGACCATTCATTATTTTAATCCTAGGTCTACTAACAACAGGTCTTTCACTTACACTTTATAATTTAGTAGAAGATCCTATTGTTCTATTAGTAGTCCGCTTTGTACATGGATTAGTTGCGGGCTTCATTGTTCCTGCTGCATTCACCTTTTTAGCAAATGCAACTGAACAAGAGAAAAGAGGTAAGGGTAGTGCTATCTCCGGAGCTTTTGTTGGCATCGCCGCAATAATCGGCCCTGCCTTTAGTGGCATTTTAGCGAGTCGTACTAGCGTACCATTCGTTTTTAATATTACGGCAAGCTTTATGCTCTTGCTGAGTGTATTTGCCTTCTTTTTACTAAAATCAAAGCATGTTAAAAAAGAAAAATCTGCACCGATTACAAGCATTCCTATTCATGTACTTTTTACTAATACAGGTACATTAAAAGCCTTCTCTAGTGCATTCTTTTTAATGTTTTCTCAAGGGGTTATTGCCTATCTCCTTCCTCTAAAAGTACAATCTTTAGGCTTTGATTCACGTTTAAGCGGGACTTTGATGAGTACATTCGGAATTATTGCTGTACTCGTATTTATTTTACCGATTAACCGTATTTTCGATAGAGTGGCACCAATTAAAACATTATCACTTGGTATAAGTTTAATGGGGATCAGTCAATTATTAATTAGTCAGGCGGATTCAAGTACGTTACTTTATATTGCAATGGCCTGCTATGGTATCGGTTTTGGCTTCCTATTCCCATCAGTAAATTCACTTTTAATCGACTCTACGACTGCTGAAATCCGCGGAAAAGCATATGGTTATTTTTATGCCTTCTTTTCACTAGGAGTTGTCCTAGGTTCCTCATTACTTGGGTGGCTCTCACTAGGTATTGTCAGCGGCTTTATATTTACTGGAATTGTATTATTAGCATTTGCAACGATTATTATATGTACACAAAAAAGACCTTCTCACGTGAAATGAGAAGGTTTTAGTTATTATTTATCTTCTTGAATTTCTCCATTGTAGTAATGGATACCTGTATGTCCCCCACCTTCAGCAACCATTTCGTTTGAAGCTATTTTTGTTGGGGACGTTCCAGCTTCTGTCGCTACTTCAGTCGATATACGCTCTGATACGTCTTGGTGCATCTCCATATTTGTTGTACTCAAATAAGATGCTAATTTAGATTTTGTACTATTGAGCATACTTAATGCTTTATCACGATTTTCTTTTTTACTTAAATAAGATGCTGCTACAGCTAACCCTGCAATTAAAACACCTGTTCTTTTTCCTTTTGCCATTATAAATCCCTCCCAAAAATATAGAAACTGGCTCTATATTATATCTTTTCCCTATTATTTGAGGACTAAACATAATTTTTATTTACGTTACAGCATATATAAAAAGAGAGATCATCTATAATCCTTCGTCCCAGCATATAAACAAAATTCATAGTAAGTCTTATGTTCTCAGACATCGCAAATTAACCTCCTACTAAATTCCGTTACAGGTATTTCTTGTTTATCACCTAAAAATAAGGAATGCTATTTAAAGTACCCAATTGAAACTAAATTAAACCCCATATTATAGTAAATATCAATGATTACGAAGGGCAGTTAAAGGGCAATAATGTATTATTAACACTAATAATTGGAGAGTGATTATTATGAAAGATTTGGACTCAGTATATGATTGGGTAGACATGGCTTCATTAGTAGGTGGGGCAGGCATCTTAACTGCACTAATTTATAGTATTTTACTGTAAGGAATAGCATAGATGATTTAAAAAATCAATTATGACTCGGCGCAATCTCCGTTGCAAAAAACATGTATAGCTGGCGCTTTGCGCTTGCAGATAAACATAATGCCGCCGGAAGCTTTAACTGCTTTCAGCGAATGTTTTAAAAACATTTACGAGCTAAAAAGGCAATCTGCTTTATTTAACAAGCAAATTGCCTTATTTTTTATCCCGCATTAACGGGCAGTAAGTTTCACCATACCATTTTGCAAATAGATGCGCTCGATTGCCAATGGGGGATAAAAAAATCCCCACTGATTAGCGTTTCACTTTATCGTTTTACATCATGATAATCATTAGATTTTTCAAATGCAGCAACTACATACGAGCAAACAGCTTCCATTTTATAGCCTTTCTCACGTGCATATGCTGCAGCATGATCCAACAATTTTTTTGCCACACCTTGGCCACGGAGCTTATCGGATACATATGTGTGATCCATTATCATTATTTGACCCTTTTGTTGCCATGTAATTTCCGCTAATCTTTCCCCTTCTTGCTCATAGACAAAAGCAAGCTTATTTTCTGCTAGTTGTTGTAATTGAAATTCCATTTCCCATCACTCCTTTTTATCATAGTAACATACCCTCTTTACACGTAACATTAAAAAGCTACCTATGAAAAATAAAAGAATCTGTTACCTTTCCCTAGTAATCAAGGGAAAGTGTTACAGATTCTTTTCTGAATTAATTAAACCATGACGCAATTGTATCTTTTAAATTAGCAAAGAAATTTTTCACACTTTCCCAGAATCCTTTATCTTCCATCAGTGATCCAAATTTATCTTTAATTGTATTGCTAATATCATCTAATTGTTTAGACCATTTACCAAAATCAATGTCTAGTTTACTAATTTTATTCATCAAATCAACTAGTAATTGACGGTCCTTGTCACTTAAATTAATTTCAAGCTTGTTTAATTGCTCTTGCACAATCTTTTCAACTTCTTCTTTACTTGCTGGCTTCGATTCTGCAATTTCTTTTTTGATTTCCGTTAGTAATTCCGCAACCTTAGCATCATCCACGCCTGCCGATTGCGTAAGAGTAGTTGCTACTGATAGTTCATCATTTGCAACATCTGTACGATCAGTATCTAGCTTTTCACCTGTTGTTACTTCGTAAGCTTTATATATTCCCACTAGCGCTGAATGGCCTGTTACTGCCTTAGGCGCAGCAACCTGTACTGTTGCATCTTCAATACCTGCAGTTAGCATGGCATTTGCATACATTTCAGAAGTAACCTGTGTAATATTTGACGGTGTAACAATTTCAATAACTAAGCCTTCTCCTGCATTTTTGCGCGTAATTTTGGCAGAAGAATACATACGAGAGCTAGAATTACTATCTTTAATATATTTGGCTAAGTCTTGACCTGAAACTGTTATTTCTTCAACTTCAGGCTCTTCATTGACTTTTAATGACTTTTTAACAGACTCTTTTTCAGTCTCTGATAAGTTTGCACCGTATACGACGATTGGTGCTCCTAGTTTTTCATCAATTGCTTTAGGTGGCGTATTATCAGCTGCAAAACTTGTTGATGGCGCCATCACGCCAAATACTAACATAGTTGCCGTTAGTATTTTTATCCACGTGTTTTTCAAATTGTGTGACCCCTTTCGTTAGAAAACTCATTGGCCTGTATATTATTTGCCAATCAATTCTGCCTCGGCATCCTTGCTGCTGTCGCTTCGCTTTCGCGCAGTAAACATTTGCTGCTGTCGCTTCGCTTTCGCGCAGTAAACATTTGCCGCTGTCGCTACAGATAAACAATGCGTCCGGATTCAGCTTTATGCCTGCAAAAAGAATTTCTTTCCGATTTCGCGACATCTGCCAGAGGCTTGACCTTCTTTGGAGCAGATGGTTGATCTCCCACTAAAAGAAGGTAGGCAATAATTAGTACGAAAAAAAGACGAGAAGGTTTCAGCAGCTCTCGTCATTTTCTTTAATTTTATCTTGTAACAAAAACATTTGTAACTGCCGTTACATAAAACAACTATAGTTGACGCTTTGCTTTCGCTACATAATAATTGCTGAAAGAAATTAAATTTCCTCTGTCCAACCGTCCTGCTGTTTTACCTTACCAGCTTTCATAAGCGTACCTAACGCTCGTTTAAATGCACCTTTGCTCATTTTAAACATTTCTTGCACTTCATCAGGTGAGGATTTATCGCCAAATGGCATTTTGCCCCCTACCTCTTGTAGATAATTTAAAATTCTTTGTGCATCATCTGACAGACGCTCATGTTTACGTGGTAAAAGTGATCCATTCATTGAACCATCATCTTTCACATCAATAATACGAACTTCTACGTCTTGTCCTAGACGAGGTTCTGCATTACGCTCTGACTCATGAACAAAAATACGGTACGGGATCTCCACACCTAATAAAAATGAGCCCACTGGTAATAAACGATATGGACGCGCCTTAATGTTTTTATTGTGCATTTCTTCAAATGCACCTTCATATAATTCCGAAATTTTTTCTTCAGTTGCTAAACGTCCAAATAAATCACCATTGCGATCTGTGCGTAAGGTCATAAATAAATGGTCGCCTGGTGCTGGCCAAAGCTCTTTTATTGCAGGTAAATCTTCAGCTTTTACTAGCACCTCGCGTGAAGTACCGATATCTACAAAGGCCCCTTCGCGCTCGACTACTTTTAGCACTCGAGCCCAGCCATATTCCCCTTGTACGAAAGCCGGAATAGCTGTTGTAGCTGCTAAATCGCCACGACGATCCGCAAATAAAAATACTTCAAGGCGGTCACCTATTGCAAGTGGCTCTGTTACCTCTGAAGCATTTAAGGGTAGTTCGTCAACTCCATTTGTTAAGATCCATTTCGATGCTTGTTGTTCTAAAACAGTTAACGTAACAACTTCACCTGATTTTAATTCGTTCATATTGTCTTCCTTTCCCTCTTACCATCATTTTCACAAAACCTTTAGAAATTATGATGTGTTCTAGATGCCTCTAGTTTTTTAACGATGTCCGGATTTTCTTCCATTACTTGCACAAGATCCGCAATTCGATCGATTGAATTCCAACTTAAATGATGTTCAATTCCTTCAACATCATCGTAAATTCGCTCTTCATCCACACCAATGATTCGCAAAAATTGCTCTAGAAGCTCATGGCGCAGTACAAGACGTTTTCCAAGCTTTTCTCCTTTAGGCGTCAATGTAAGGCCACGGTATTTTTCATAAACTAAATAACCATCTTTATCTAATTTTTGAACCATTTTTGTAACAGAAGAAGGAAGAACAGATAATGCTTCAGCAATGTCAGACACACGAGCATACCCTTTATTTGTGATTAATAAGTATATTTGTTCGATATGGTCCTCCATACTAGGTGTTGGCATATCCTTTTCCCTCTCTTTCCTTTTCTTACTCTCTAGTTTACTACAAGCTTGCCTTAAAAGTTAACTGAAAATACATATGCCAGAAAAACAATACTTGTGCAACCTAAAAAGAACCAACTTCATATGTTGGCTTCCGTTTAGTTGGAAAATTTGTGGCGATGAATATTAAGGTATCGTTTTAAAATATGCTTTATGCAAAGCAAGGGGGTGATTTCCGTTCCAGGCTACTCGCTTTCCTGTGGGCGAGCGTCGAGCCGCTTCCTCCGCTGCGCTCCGTGCAGGGTCTCGCCTGTCTCGCTTTCCCACGGGAGTCGAGTAGCCTTCCACTCCAACCAACAATAGTGTAGCGCTATTATAAATTTTTTGCATTTCAAAAGTGAACACTTTGGCTACTCATCATTTTCGAAAATCGCGAGTAAAGCGGCTCATCGGACGCCCCCTGGAAGCTCTGCTCTGCGCAAAAGCGAAGCGGCAGCTACAAATGTTTTCTGTGCGAAAGCGCAGCGGCAGCAACAAAGCGCCCAGTCTCCACTACAATCAACTATTCTCATAGCGTTTATTTTCTGGCATTTTACTCTAATTTATTGAGATAAAATAAAACATTAGCAATTGGTTTTATCTGTGCAAAAGCGCAGCGACTGCTACAATTGGATTTTATATGTGCGAAAGCGCAGTGACAGCAACAATTTAGTTATTTGCGCGAAAGCGGAGTGTGAATGAAGTGGCAGCGGCAATAATAGCGGAGGAACCGGTCAGTCACTTTCCCAATGGAAAGCAAATAGCGTGGAACGGCAATCAACCCTCGCTTTGCCGATAAGCATACTCTATTGACCCAATAGTTTTTCAAAAACATGAAGAGCCAACTTCATATAGAAGTTGGCTCTTCCTTATGTCGAGGATGCTTATTTACCACATGTAATGCATGAATAATCTCTTTATTGATTCGTTCAATATTTTCAGGAGTATTCATCATTCTAAATGCTTCATCTCGGGTTTCCATAGATGTAACATACTTGCTAGGCAATGCATTTAGTGTAAGTGCCACTGTGTCAAGTTCACAGATTTCACATTTACAAAATGTTTGATATTCCGGTCCTCGTAGTAGAAAACTTACTAAACCACGTACAATTTCCTCTGTAACATTTACTAAAATAGGATCTGACATATTCAAACCTTCGCCTCATTTTTATTTAATTGTTACATTATTCCTGAAACCATAATAACGTTAACGAAGCTTTTTTTCAAGAATCGCTAGTAGCATCTATATCAAAACAAATTACTAGCTCCTTAGAATGATTTTATTTCCTACACCCTTCCTTCAGGTTATATCTTATTCACCATTTCTTTGTTTTGATTAATCGCAATGAGTTAAACACAACTAGTAACGTAGCACCCATATCTGCAAAGATCGCAATCCATAATGTTAGCCATCCCGGGATAACGAGTAACAAAGCAACTAATTTTAGGGCTAAGGCAAATATAATGTTCTCTTTTATGATGCGTAATGTTTTCCTACTTAAGCCAATCGTATAAGGTAGCTTCGTTAAATCATCACCCATTAATGCGATATCCGCAGTTTCTAGTGCTGCATCAGTACCAGCACCTCCCATTGCAATACCGACATCGGCTGAGGCAAGTGCAGGTGCATCATTAACACCATCTCCTACCATCGCTACTGCACCATACTGCGCACGTAAATCTTTAATGGCCATTAATTTTTCTGCTGGTAATAAACTTGCTCGCACATCTGTCATATTTAAGGAAGTTGCAATTGCCTGTGCTGTTGGCTTTGCATCACCTGTTAGCATAACTTTATGTTTCACTTTTAAACCATTTAATTTATTCAACACTTCTTTACTTTCTTGTCGTAATTGATCAGCAATACCAATCATTCCTATAAACTGATTATTACTAACAGCTGCTACAACTGTTTTCCCCTGTTGTTGAAGTTTTTCAACCTGTTCTTTTATCATTTCATCAACAGTCGTTAATGTAGCAATCCATTTTAAGCTTCCTACATAGATTATTTGACCGTCTACTGTTGCGTAGGCACCCTTTCCTGTTACGGATTGAAAGTCTGCTGGTTTAAGCTCTGTTAAATTTTCCTCATACAATGCCTGTAAAATTGCTTTAGCTAATGGATGCTGTGATTGCTTTTCAACGGCCGCTACTAGCTGTAAAACATAATCCTTAGACATATTTTGCGATGTAAAAATATCCGTTACAGCAGGTTGACCTTTTGTAAGTGTTCCTGTCTTATCAAATGCTATTGCTTCTATATGACCAAGTTGCTCTAAATGAATTCCACCTTTAATAAGAACACCTTGTCTAGCTGCATTCCCGATTGCCGTAACAATAGCAACTGGTGTAGAAACGACTAATGCACATGGACAGCCTACAACAAGGACAGCTAATCCTTGGTAAATCCAATGTTGCCAATCACCTATAAATAAAGGAGGGATAACCGCTACAAGTAAAGCTACAATCATAATTGCAGGCGTGTAGTATTTCGCAAAGCGATCAACGAATTGCTGCGAAGGTGCTTTTTCTGCCTGGGCTTCTTCAACAAGATGAATGATTTTGGCAATTGTTGTGTCCTCTACTCGCTTTGTCACACGAACCTCTAGGGCACCTTCTTCATTTAATGTTCCTGCAAATACTTCGTCATCGACTGTTTTACTGACCGGAATCGATTCACCTGTAATCGCTGCCTGATTCACTGCTGACAATCCACTAACTACAATTCCGTCCATAGCAATCTTCTGACCAGGTTTAACGATTAAAATGTCACCAATCTCAATCTCCTCCGTTGGTAACTCCATCTCATGGAAATGTTCGCCATGTGCTCGCTTAATCGTTGCTGTTGGTGGAGCTATATCCATTAGCTGACGAATTGATTGACGCGCCTTATCCATTGAATACGCTTCAAGTGCTTCACTTACAGCAAATAAAAAGACAACTACAGCGGCTTCTTCCCATTCTCCTATAATGGCTGCACCGATTACCGCAATGGTCATCAGCGTCTTCATATCAAATTCAAAGCGCGCTAGATTGCGGAAACCTGTTTTGAAAATGCCAATTCCCCCAACTAGAATTGCGATAATAAACATCCCAATAGTGAGTGGCTCAGTTTCACTTCGCATTGCTCCAAACACATATCCAAGCACTATGAATAGCAAGGAGATTCCAGCTAATATATTTTCTGTTTTTCGATAAAAAGGTGTTGATTTTTCAATTGTTCTTACTGTTGATTGGGAAACTTTTATGCCATCGAAGGCACCTGCTTCTTCAAGCTGATCAACCTCAATATTACCAATAACCATTATTTTAGAAGCACCAAAATTCACTTGAGCATCCTGGACTTCGGGAATAGCCTTCACATTTTTTTCGAATTTGGCTGCACAGCTTGCACAGGATAAGTTTTGTAGCCTGTATTCTTGTTTAGTTGGTGTCGCTGTCATTTACAATCCCCTCTTTCACATGTTCATAGGCAATCGTTACAATTTGATACACATGCTCATCAGCTAAAGAGTAGTACACTTGCTTTCCTTTCCGATATGATTTCGCTAAATTATTATCTTTCAAATATCGTAAATGATGCGATGCTGTTGCTACTGAAGAGCCGATAATGGAAGCAACATCGCAAACACATAATTCAGCTTTGACCGTTAAGGCATACGCAATTTTAAGTCTTGTTTCATCAGATAATGCCTTTAAAAATTTTGCTACTCCTGATAGATCTGGCATTTGCTGTTGTACCTTGATGACAGCTTCTTCATCAACATGTGTTATTTCACATACTTCTTTTGACATTTTTTCATCACCTCATTCAAATGTTTGTTTGATTGTTTTCAATATAACATAATATTCCATCATATTCAAATGAATATTTGAATGTAAATGATTTATATCACCGCTTTAAAAAATATCTTTATATACAAGTAAAAAATCTAGCACTTCAATGTGTAAAATAAATTGTTTCAAATACAAAAAAATTCCTTTCTACCCGAAAATAGAAAGGAATTTTTTATTGTCATAATATAAAAACGCATTTAATTCTTATAGCCTTTCATCCTATTTGGCTTTTAAACGCAACGTCTTACCTTTAATATCTTCTTTTCTCACAAACGTTTGATGATAATCTCCATTAGCCCAATCCATTACTTGATCTTGATACCAAGCTGATTTTACATGTCCACTCTGTCCGGGACCAACAATATGATAGGCTGAACTTAAATCTCCAACATCAACAACAAAGCGCCATGATGCTCCATGATTAACATTTCCAGCTAAGTCATTATCAGCAGCTTGAACAGTAACCTTTGAACCACCAATAGGAACTTTTTTAGCATTAAAATATGCTGCAAGAATCGGTGAAGCTTTACCTAATGTATGGTCAAAGGTAAGCTGATGGAAGTTACCCCATTTCCATTTCGATACGTTTTTGCCGAATTGATCTTCTATTTGTGCGACAGTGAGCTCTAACGCCTTGTAAACTGTTGCATCCACTCCACCTTGCTCCTCAATCCATATGCTATTCTTACCAGCATAAGCTGTACGTAAAAGCTGGTCTGTAATATTAAATTTCCCATACATTAATTCATACATATCTTCTGGCATCTGATCCTTAAATAACACTTCCTGTAACTTTTCCATAAATGTATGGAACACTAATGGCGCCCCTGAATCCTTTGCATCTACCATGTCCCAATTCTCTAATAATTTAATTACATCTTTATATTTCCCATTCTGATCTTGTGCTTTTATTGATGTTAATAAATAGGGTAAAAACTCACGAGCATATAAGTTATGCTGATCCATTTGTAATTTCTTTATGTCTTCCACCGTTAAAGAGTCATTCGCCGCTAAAACTTCCTTAATCCGTTCAAAACGATAAGGCTGTGCCCAGAAATCTGTTATATGATAAGGATATTCTTCCCCAATAACTTCATTATTCGCTGTTGCAATAAAGCCTTCATCTGGGTTTACTACAGTCGGAAGCTCATCCCACGGGATAAAGCCCTTCCACCCATAGTCACTAGAATCACCTGGTACCGGCAATTGCCCGTCCCCTTGTTTTCGAATCGGAATTTGACCATTCGCTTTATACGCAATTGTGCCATCCTTTGATGCAAAAACGAAATTTTGAGCTGGTGCCTTAAAATCCTCTAATGCTTTTTCAAATTCACCCCAGGATTTTGACTTATTAAAGCCTAACACTGCACGAAGTTCTGTCGTTGGTTGTAGTGCCGTCCACTGCATCGAAAACTGTGCTGTAGGCTCCGTATCTTTAAAAGCTAAATCTGTCATGATTGGGCCGTGACGTGTGACAACGACATTAAAATCTACCGTTTCTCCGTCCTTTACCTTTATCGGTTCATTACGCACCTCTGCTTGCTCCCACTTACCATCATAGCGGAACTGTGTCGGATTATTCGGATTAGGTATTTCAATATATAAATCCTGTACATCAGGTCCAACATTTGTTACACCCCATGCAATGTTATCGTTGTGACCTAAAATAATGCCCGGGACACCCGCAAAAATTACGCCACTCACATTTTGCTCAGGAGATTGCAGATGCATTTGATACCAAATAGATGGTGTACTCAGCCCTAAATGTGGATCATCTGCTAAAATTGGCGTACCGTTTTTTGTTTTCTTCCCCGATACAACCCAGTTATTACTGCCGTTAAATTCATTTGGCAACAGCTCTGTCTTAAAATGCCCTGCCACGGCTACGGGATTGTCTTTATTTGCCGTAATAATAGATGAAGCGTTTTCAGGATACTTTATAAATAATTCTTTAGCTTTTTCTTCACCAAAGTTTTGTAAAGCCCAATGACGGAACGCCAGCGTATTCCAATTACCCCCTAAATCATAGGCCATATATTTACCAATAGTAAGAGAATCTACAACGGACCATTCCTCTGGTTCGTAGCCTAGTAATGCAAATTCATAGCTTAATGTATTATTTTCCTTAGCCTGTGTAATAAAAGCATTGACGCCATCTGCAAACCACTCAAGTACCTGTCTACTTTCTCTATCATAGATAGATAATGATTTTTCAGCTGCCTCACGCAAGCTAAACGTTCGGAAATGTTTGTCAGTATCAATAGTTGCCTCACCGATTATTTCCGACAAACGACCACTAGCTTGTCTTCGCGCTAAATCCATTTGAAACAGTCGATCTTGCGCTTGAACATAGCCTTGCGCACGATATAAATCTGCATCTGTTTTTGCAAAAATATGAGGGATTCCCTTGTCATCCCTTGTGACAGTTACATCTTCATCTAGCACGTTCAACGAAAGCTCTCCATCAATTTCTGGCTTTGATTTATTCATAAACCATGTAAATCCAATAAATGCAATAATAGCTACTACAGCTAAAAATCCCGCTATAGCCAGTAGCCACTTTTTCCACGTAAACTTTCTCATATCCCACCCCCCTTTTTGCAATATATTCTTTTACCCGCTTTCAAATCCTTTAAAAAGTTTTGAAATTTAACTTCTTTATAGCGGGTGTCATTAATTGCGTTGCAGTATAAAAAAAATCGTATCTCCTTTTAGAAAATACGATTCTTAAAAACTAGTTATTTAGCTGTAATTCAATCGGACAATGATCACTGCCCATAATATGTGAATGAATGCTAGCTTCATTTATGTTGTTCTTTAGTCTCTCAGAAACAATAAAGTAGTCAATACGCCATCCGATATTACGCTCGCGTACTTTATTCATATAAGACCACCATGTATAGTGATCTGTTGTATCTGGATACATGTAGCGGAATGAATCTACAAAACCACTTGCCAATAGCTCCGTCATTTTTTCACGTTCTTCATATGTAAAACCTGAATTACCAACATTAGACTTCGCATTTTTTAAATCAATGTCCATATGTGCAACGTTTAAATCACCGCAGTAGACAATAGGCTTCTTACAATCTAACTCTTTTAAATATAACGCTAATCGATCCTCCCACTCTAAACGAAGAGGTAGTCTAGCTAAATCACGCTGTGAATTCGGGGTATAAACATTCACTAAGTAAAAATCTTCATACTCTAGTGTAATAATTCTGCCCTCTCCCTGCGATTCATCATCACCAACACCATAACGTACTGCAAGTGGAGTATGTTTTGTAAAGATCGCTGTACCTGAATAACCTTTCTTCTCTGCATAATTCCAATATTGCTCATATCCCTCAAGAGAAATCTCCACTTGATTAGCCTGACACTTTGTTTCTTGTATACAGAAAAAATCTGCATCTACATGATTGAAGAAATCTAAAAACCCTTTACCTAGGCAGGCTCTAATTCCATTAACATTCCATGATATAAACTTCATTTTCTGTTTCACTCCTCAAAAAAACGCCCTTCACTATTAACGAAGGGCGTAGTATCCTATAGGTCGTCACCAACGATTTTTACTTCTGTTTCTAAGTCGATGCCAAACTTTTCTTTCACTACTCGTTGTACCATTTGGATTGTTGCAATATAGTCAGTAGCCGTTGCATTACCTTTATTAACAATAAAGCCTGCATGCTTCGTTGATACTTCTGCATCACCTACGCCTTTTCCTTGTAAGCCGCTATCTTGAATAAGCTTGCCAGCAAAGTGACCTGGTGGGCGCTTAAAAACACTTCCTGCAGATGGGTATTCTAACGGTTGCTTAGATTCTCGCTGAAACGTTAAATCAGCAATTTTTGCATCAATTTCTTCCTGTACACCTTTTGCTAATTGAAACTCGGATGATAATACATAATACCCCTTCTTCGCAATGATACTATGACGATAACTAAGTTCAAGTTCATCTTTCGATAATATTAAAATTTCGCCTTCTTTTGTTAATACTTTCGAAGAAATAATAATATCCTTAATTTCACCGCCATAAGCACCTGCATTCATTGCCATAGCTCCCCCAACTGAACCAGGGATACCACATGCAAATTCAAAACCTGTTAAAGATGCTGCCGCAGCCAGTTTTGATACATCCTTAATAAGCGCACCACTTTGCGCGTAAACATGGTCACCATTAATGCGAATCTCATCTAAAAATGAAAATGTAACAACGATCCCTCGATGACCGCCATCACGAACGACCATATTAGATCCATTACCTAACATTAATAAAGGTATATTATTCTTATGGGCATAGCGAATAACTGTTGCTGCCTCTTCCTCAGTTTCAACGAGAACGAAAACATCCGCTTTACCGCCTAATTTTGTCATAGTATATTGCTGTAATGATTCATTTAACTTAATATTGGCCGGATTAACGCTCTGTGCTAAATCCGCTGCCCATTGTTCTTTTGTCATAAGAGCTAATTCCTTTCTAACGTCCTTCTTACTCTACACTAGTATGGATTTAGAACCCCAATTTGACAAGTAAAATGAAGGTTCTTTTTTCTCGCCTTAACGGGTAGCGAGAGTCCCAGCAGAGATGATGAATAGGAAATTCATAGTCATTAGTATTACATATGTGCAATGTTTATCTATCCATCAGAAATTTCTAGATAGCCTTCACAAAATTAAAGCCAACTCGATGCCCATAATTCGATATTACGAATTGCTCCTTCTAGTGCCCAACCTTTATCCGTCAAAGAATACTCAACACGTACCGGTACCTCTGAATATACTTTTCGTTCAACAAGCCCTTCTTTTTCTAGCTCTTTTAAACGTTCGGATAATAAACGACCGCTTACAGGTAATGAAGATTCTATTTCATTGAAGCGCTGTGGTCCATCTAATAATTGATATAAAATTAGCCCTGTCCAGCGTTTCCCAATTAAATCCATTGCTTTAGCTAAACGAGGACATAAATTTGACTCATTCATTTTTTTCACCTCTTATGTACTCTATTGTAACGATTATTTTTAAAAAAGTAAATTTGAAGTAACTTATTTACTAACAATAATTTGTTTACTTTTATTAATTTAATTACTAATTGTAACCTATGGGCATTTTTGGATTTAATTTAGATTCAACGTTAAAGTATCTTATCTAACTTTGTCCTTATGCCATAGAGATTAGCCGTGGCCGTTCGATGAGAGGTGAGTAAGGGTCATTTAATATCTGCAATGAAAATGGCAACTTACTTCTATATAGATGCGCATGATTTTATTATTATGACTCCTTCCATTGTGTATCTTAACAAAACTGTCTTACGGTTTAAGGTTTCATTTTAAACATTCACAAAATGAACTTTTTTCAATGTAATATTCTCTCATTTTTTCTAAAAACTCATTGAATATCTGAATTGTTTATTTTATTATTCTTGTAAGATATTGGTTCTTTTCCAACGATATTTTAGTCATTCATCTATTGGTTTTTCTGTACGACATATGAGGATATTTTCAAACATTAAACAATGGTCTCTGTTGCTAGGGTTTCGCCAAAAGACTTTGTTCGTGATGAATCTGTATCTCCCTGATCACTGACATTAATCCAAAAACTTTATTTACGTCTACATATATTGAAAAACTAGAAGATAAGAAGTTTGCTATATATATAGATTTAACTAATCACTTATGCATAGGCATAAGTGTAGCTGTCGCTACCGATAAACAACTTCTGAATTCTGTAACATCCGCCTTTATAACGACTTTAGGCACAATATTTCTTAGATTGGAGGCCATTTTATGGTTGGGTTTGATGAATTCTCTTTTGTACCTAGTTTTATTTCAATAATGTTTATTATCGTGTTCGGTATTATAGCATTTACTATTATTAAAAATATCTTACAATGGGCGAAAAACAACAATGAACCATTATTAACAGTACCCGCTAAAGTCGTAACAAAACGTTCGAATACTAGTGGAGGTTCTGGTAACTCTAGTGCCTATACATCGTACTATGTAACGTTTGAAGTACAAAGTGGCGATCGTCTAGAATTAAAAATGAATGGTCGTAATTATGGACAGCTTGCAGAAGATGATTTAGGCTTATTGTCATTTCAAGGCACACGTTATCATGCATTTGAGCGACACAAAAAGGAGAGTAGCGTTTAACAACGCACTCTCCTTTTAACATTTCATTATTACTTAATTAAATATTTAGCAAAGCCGCCTTCAGTATCTCCTAAATATTCGATATTACTACCTACAGGAATGGCCTTTTGTGCATCCTTAGCAGAGTTGTAAATTATTTTTGTATTGGCTGGGAACGGTACAAATGACCAGTTGTTATCCGCAGCAGGATTAATTGTTTTATTTTCCATAACGTAATCAATGACAGCTTGGCGATTTTCATAAGCATAGTTTGTTATGTTAGAGCCATCTGTATTTTTAAATGTGGTACCATAAGAACCACCCACGCGGTAATTATTCGTAATGATGATAAATTCCTGATTTAAATCGATTGGTTTACCGTTGTATTGTACGTTTTTAATACGATTTGCTTTTTTATCTTTCAGAATACCTCGACTATCATATTTCGCCGGAGATGTTACATCGATTTGATATGTTAAACCATCTAATACATCAAAATTATAAGAACGTGCTTCTGGGTCAATAATATTTTGTTCTTCCGTTTTATTTGGATCAATTGTTGCAAAAATACCAGCAGCCATTTCTAACCATTCAACTGCTTGTGCACCTGTTACTTTAATCGTTGCAACAGTATTATCGTAATAATAGATGTCTGCCATATTTTTAATCGCAAGCGGACCTACAGGAATGTTTGTGTAATCTGTAGGGTTATTGCGGGAGCCTGCCTTGAAAGGAGCACCGGCAGAAAGTATTGGTGTGTTTTCATCAGCAGTACCTTTTAACTCTTTTTCAATAAACCATTTTTGAGCTTGTGTCACAATTTGAATAGAAGGATCATCTTGAACCATCGAGAAGTAGCTTTGAATTGGTGCCGTTGTCTCACCAACAGGCTGACGTATATACTTTAGCGTACCTTCATGCGCTTCTTTAATTACATTTAAAACAGTTTTAGATGGTTGTAAGCCTTCTTGTTTAATAGAACGGATAGAGCCTTGCCCATTCACTACAACCCATTTAGAGCCTTGTTGTTTTAGCTTTAAATCAATGACTCCAAGATAGCTACCATAGCTTCCTGCCATTACAGTAGGTACTCCGTTTATTGTCCCTTTTTCTTGATCAACATTTTTAAGATTTTTATAGTCACCAGGGAATGTTAAATGAGAGTGACCTGTAATTAAAGCGTCTACCCCTTCAATCTCAGAAATTTGGTATCCTACGTTCTCGTTACCTTTTACGTAAGTATCCTCACCAATACCTGAGTGTGAAAGTACCACAATTACGTCTGCACCTGCTTTTTGCATTTCTGGTACAACCTCTTTCACCGCTTCAACTGGTTCTTGCATTTCTACTTTGCCTGCTAAATGAATAGCATCCCATTCAACAATTTTCGTAGGTACGATACCTGTAACGCCAACTTTAAGTGTGTGCTTTTTACCTTTATTGTCGACAACCTCTTTATCAAGAATTACATAAGGTGTATACATACGCTCTTTTGTTTTAGCGTCGTAGGTGTTTGCATTTACGACTGGATATTTTGCATCATTTAATACTTCATCTAAAAACTCTAAACCATAGTTGAACTCATGGTTCCCTAAAGTTCCACCATCATATTTCAGCGCATTTAGTGCTGCAATCGCTGGATGAACTTCACCTGGCTTTAAAACGCTCTCCAACGCTTTATAAGATCCAAGTGGCGTTCCTTGAATTAAATCACCATTATCAAATAATAATGTGTTTGGATTCTCAGCACGGGCTTGTTCAATTAATGTTGCTGTGTTTGCTAAACCTAAATCAGCTGATTCAGTATCTAAGAAATAATTATAATTTGCAAGGTTTGTATGAATATCTGTTGTTCCTAAAATTTGAAGATCTACTTTAGTTGTAGTTGTAGGTAATTTGTATTCGGCTACAAAGCGTTCAATAATACTTTGCATTTGCTCAGTTGTTACATAATCATCAGGACGAATTGTGTTATCTTCAAAGCCTTGTAATATGTTTGCAGCAACAGCATTTGCTATATCTTGCTTATGTGTTGTTGCAATTTGAGCTGCATCTTTAAACTGATCTAATACAGAAAGCGGAGCGTTTTCATTGACTAATCCACGAGCAGAAATAACAAATGCTTGTTGACGTGTCAATTTATCATTTGGGTCAAACAATGTCGCAGTTTTACCTTTAATAAGCTTCAATTCTACTGCTTTTTCTACATACGGGGCTAAATCCTTTGAGACGTCAGTAAAGGCAATTTTGGAACCATCACCTAGCTCTACATTCAAGCTTTCTACTAATTCTTTCACATAGTCCCCGCGTGTTACATCGTTTGATGCAGCATTGGCGGATAGTCCAAATGGTAAGACCGTGAATAGAACAAGTAACATAGCCAAGAATTTAGTCATTAATTTCTTGTTCATGAAATACCCTCCTTAAAACTCTAATATTTTCCTACGATTCCTATTATATTATACTAATCGCTTTATTAACTGAACGAATAGTCCTAATTGTATGTATTTTTAACCAAATAACAAAACACTTTACTCAAAAACGATAGATTAATATCATTTCATAGTTATTCACACAATGTGATGTTATTAAATGTAAATTAACAATAAGCCCATAATATCAATATTTTAGACCTCTTCATCATTACCATACCTCTAAGAAAGCCATAAAAAAAGTTCTCTCAGATTAGAGAGAACTTTTATTAAAAAATACTTTATTATGCATTTACAGTTTGTAAAGATTGAGCTACTTTTTTAACCGCTTCTAGGCCATTTGCAATAATTTCTTGTGCTTTATCTTGTGACGCGTTATGACCTTCAATGATAACCTCTTCGATAATTTCCATACCGAACATGCCAACAACATTTTTAATGTAGTTAACTGACATTTCCATTGGTTGTGCTTCAGGTGCAGAATAGTAGCCACCACGAGCATTTAAAATAACTACTTTTTTGTCAGTCATTAAGCCTTCTAATTGACCGTTTTCATTATATTTAAATGTATAACCAGCTTGGAATACATAGTCAATGAAAGTTTGTAATTTCGCTGGGATTGTTAAGTTCCAAAGCGGGAAAGCAAATACAACAACATCAGCTGCAGTTAAAGCATCCATAGCTTTTTGTTTTGCTGCTAAAAGACGTGATTCAATGTCAGTTAACGCTTCGCCGCTTTGAACTTTACCAAAAGCATTGAAAAGATCTTGACCGAAATAAGGCATATCTTCTGCAAATACGTCAAAAGTCGTTACATCTACACCTTGTACATTTTCCATAAATGTGTCATACATTTTTGTTGAAATACCATCTGGTCGGTTGTTAGCTTTTACTACTAATACATTCATTATACAAATTCTCCCTTAAAACCAAAGTTTAATATCTCGAATTCAAGATATATAAGTATATTAAAAAAATTTACGAAAAAAGTCAACGTTAGTAGACTCAGACTTTTGACCGAAATATAGTTGATTTAATATTTACACCATAACGTAAGGTTGTTTTCCATTCCAACTGAACGCTTTGTTGCTGTCGCTTCGCTTTCGCACAGATAAAAACATTTGTTGCTGTCGCTTCGCTTTCGCACAGATAAAAACATTTGTTGCTGTCAATTCGCTTTCGCACAGAGCAAAGCTTCCCGGGGGCGTCCGATGAGCCGCTTTAGGCTCTTATCACCCCAAGGAGTCGCCCAATCTCCATTCCAATCATCTTTGCCACACGATATGCGTACCGTGTTTCGAGAATATTCTTTTAAGGTAACCCAACATTTTCGAGGTCCTAACCTAAATGTTGTTATAGTCAGATCGCCTTCATTCTCAAAGTGACCAGATTCTATTAAAACTTACCTTCAGAATTAAAATTTACAACTATCATCAGTACAAACTCCTCCATCTTCTGAGCCTGCCATCTTTAATCCTGGTAGTAAGCCCTCTTCCTCAGCCACTTTACGTAAAGTTTCTTCAAATACTTCTTGAGGTTGTGCCCCAGAAATACCATACTTACGATTTAACACAAAGAACGGTACCCCCCTTACGCCAAGTTGTAGCCCTTCTTGTATATCAGTCTCTACGTCTATTTTAAAATCATCGTTAGATAGAACCTTTGCAACTTCTTCACGGTTCAGACCTACTTGCTCAGCAATATCGATTAATACATCATCTTGACCAATGCGCTTTGCTTCAATAAAATAACTGGATAATAGTGCTTCGACAAGTGCTGTAATATCGCCTTGTTGTTGTGCCCATTTTACTAGACGATGCGCTTTTAATGTATTTTCCTCCATTGAATTATCAAAGTTAAAATCTAGACCAACTTCTTTAGCGCGAGCAGCAACACCTTGCGTCATTTCCTTCGCTTTTTCTAGCGACATTCCATACTTTTTCGCCAATGCCTCATACGTAGACACATTCGTATCCACGGGTGTTGTTGGGTCAAGTTGATAGCTTTTATAAACGAGCTCTACCTGCCCCGCATAACCCGTATCCTGAATCGCCTGCTCTAGTTGCTTTTTACCGATATAACAAAATGGACATACATAATCTGACCAAATTTCAATTTTCATAAGTAGTCACGCTCCCTTTACTACATTGTAGCGATAGTAAATATAGCAAGGCAATTTTTAAGCTTCATTGCATAAATTTTCAAATCAATCTACATACTGTACGTAAAAACAATGTGAGGGTTATGTATGACACAATCTCTTTGGCTCGGAACAATTAATCCCATTTCGCTACCATCACTGCCTGCATCAACAACTTGTGATGTATGTATAATCGGTGGAGGATTGACTGGACTATATACAGCATATGTCTTAGCAAAATCAGGAGTAGATGTGGTCTTACTTGAAGCAAATTCCCATATCGGCCATGGTACAACTGGTAATTCAACAGGAAAATTAACTGCACAGCATAGCTTAGTTTATGCTAACCTTATTGAAAAACTTTCTGTAGATGAGGCACGACTCTATTATCAGCTCAACCAAATAGCTGTAGAGAATGCATTACAATTACTCCCTAAAGAAAGTATTCAACAAGTAGATTCCTTGCTTTATTGCCAAACAAAAGAAGGCTATGCCCAATTATTAAAAGAATGGAATGCCTATAAAGTATTAAATATTAAGGCAAAAATCACTTCTGATACAGAGCTTCCCTTCCCAGTTACAAAAGCACTTAGTATGTCCCAGCAGGCTCAAATACACCCTGTAGAAGCTTGTAATTTCCTTGTAAAAGAAGCATTATCAATGGGCGCAAAAATCTACACAAATACCCGTGTTCAGCAATTAAATATACCTCAGAATAGCTTACATACCGCAAACAATATGTCGGTTCAATACAACAAGCTTATTTTGTGCACACACTATCCAATCGAAGCCTTTAGAGGACTTCACCTTTTTAAACTTTCTAATAGTCGTTCCTATATGGTTGCTAGTAAAATTACCGATACACTACAAGGTCAATATTTATGCGTAGATAATCCAACTCGCTCTATTCGGACAGCTACTATTAACGACGAGCACTATCTAGTGTTAGGTGGCGCTAATCATATTGCAGGTGAAACGACTAATACGGAACCCTATTATGAGGCCATTCAAAATGAAATGAAGGCACATTTCGATCAAGAGGCAATCTATCGCTGGTCCGCACAGGACATTGAAACACCTGATATGGTCCCTTATGTTGGAAAAATTACACCATCATTGCCTAATGTTTTCATTGCAACTGGCTATCGAAAATGGGGAATTTCCAATTCTTTTGTAGCGGGGGATATTTTATCATCCCTAATAACAGGAGCAAGGAATGAAGATGGTGCCATACCTCTTTATTCTCCAGCACGCACAAAATTTGGAGCTCAGTTTATGCAAATGCTAAAGGTAGGAGGCTTTGTAGCAAAGGAGTTCGTAGCGGGTTATGTAAAACACGCAAATTCACCAACTTGCACGCATTTAGGTTGTAAAACAAAATGGAATGAAGCCGACGAAACATGGGATTGCCCGTGTCACGGCTCTCGTTATAATGCCAAAGGAGAAGTTCTTGAAGGACCTGCTGTACACTCATTAAAACTAGATTAAAAAAAGAGGTTGCCTTTTTCAAGGCAACCTTTCCTCATTATTTCAATGCATCCGTTAAAACTGGAACGATTTGTTTTTTACGAGATACAACACCTGGTAAAAGAACGCGATTATTCACAAGCTCCGCGCCAAATCCTTTTGCTGCAGCCTCTGCTACTTGTCCAACTGCAACTGCTGTTGAATCATTGTTTAAAATATCTGTTACAACAAAGAAAAATAAATCTAAACCATTTTCCGCAACATTTTTATTTAATAAAATTTCTAATTCCTCTTGGCGACCAAGTACATCGTTAATATCGACAGCGTTTACTTGAGCTACTACAGATTTATATTCACCGAATTGGAATTCTTTTGCATCTAATGATAAAAGATCTTCTAATGATTTATCTGAAAGGTCAGCGCCTGCTTTAAGCATTGCTAAACCGTATTCAGCGGCATCAACACCTGCAATTTTCGCTAGCTCCTCACCAGCTTTTACATCTTGCTCAGTGCAAGTTGGTGATTTGAATAATAATGTATCAGAAACGATAGCAGAAAGCATTAATCCAGCAATGTTTGCAGGAATTGCTACGCCATGCTCTTTGAAGATTTTATTTAAAATCGTTGCAGTACAGCCCACAGGTTCTGCACGGTAGTATAGTGGATCAGCCGTTTGGAAGTTGGCAATACGGTGATGATCAATAACCTCCGTAATTTGTACCTCTTCAATGCCATCAGCAGATTGCTGGAATTCATTGTGGTCTACAAGGATTACTTTTTCTGCTTCTCCAACTACTGATGAAATTAAACGAGGTGCCTCAAAGCCGAATTTATCTAAAGCAAATTGAGTTTCGTTATTTACTTCTCCAAGGCGTACCGCTTCAGCATCAACGCCAATTTGCTGTTTTAAATATGCATATACAATTGCAGATGTAATTGTGTCTGTATCTGGATTTTTATGACCAAAAACTAAAACTTTACTCATTGAAATTATTCCTCCTAAATGGCAATAACATTTATATTTTATTTTACCATACCTTATGAGCAAACATGATATAAAGTGAAAGTTTATCTATAAAGGATCTACTACAAAGGATCTACTACCAATATTAAGCCTCGGCATAATTGCGTTCGGAACCAGCAAGGAGTGACAACCGTTAGAGCCTTTAGGTCAACAAATGTTTATTGTGCGAAAGTGTAGCAGCAGTAGCGGATGTTTTGGACAACCGCTGAAAGAAGTTAAAATTTACTATTATAAAATATTTGATCTCTTGCTTACCTTCCCTACCATAAAAGAAGCTACAAAGAGACTACTTGTGTAGAAATCTATGTCATGTGAATTAGTAGATTTAGGTGAAGAATGGACGCCCAGAGGAAAGCGCACAGCATGAACGGAAATCAACCTCACTTCACGGTGGGGAATCCACAAAAATCACCCATCAGAACCAACTATGGTATATTATTGAATTTAATATATTTATCTGTTAATAACATCCTATTTATAACACTTAATGATAATAATACGTAGTTTATAAAAAAGATTTACTATAAATAGATATATAGTTGTGTTTTCATGTTTAAGAAACCATAATTTTATGCTATTATCAGGTAGTCTATATATATATTAGGATATACAGGAAATGGGGATCACGATGACAAAGAAGATGGAAAAAAAGTATATTCCTTTAGCAAATTATTTTGAAGTAGCTTTACAACAAGAAATTACTTTATCATTTAGCGAACTCGAAAACATTATGGGACAAGCCTTGCCAAATGCAGCTTACTTGAATAGGAGCTGGTGGAAGAAAACAAAGCCCCCTCTCTCTCACTATTTGTCATGGACAAATGCAGGCTACTATGTCATTGATGTTAAACTCGGTACCAGTGTATCTTTCTCGCGTACACAAATGAAGACTACGAGTAATATTTCTAAAGATGACGAAAACCCATCTGCATACATAATTCGAGCAATTGAAGCATCAGATGCCAGATCTTTTATTCATTTACAAGAAGAAATTTTCCAACAAACTGACTTCATGTATAACATGGAAAATGAATTGGATCTCACAGTTCAACAGCTTCGTAAAGATTTAAGCAATTGGAAACAATTAAAAAACCGTACAATTTTACTTTGTATATTAAATGGTAATTTTGCTGGTTATGCCGTTATCCATGGCTATAAACATTCTAAAACTAAGCATGTTGCATCAGTGCGTCTAGCTGTTAAGAAAGAGCATCAACGACAAGGTATTGGTTCAGAGCTGATGAAAGCAGTTGAACAATGGTCTAAACAGCGGGATATTTCGCGCTTAGAAGCATCTGTTATGGANCATAATGAATGTGCTTTACAACTGTTTAAAAAACTAGATTTTCAGCAAGAAGGTATCCGACAAAACGCTATTAAATTAAATGATACCTTTATTAACGAATATAGCTTAAGTAAAATTTTATAAGCTTCTTTTTCAAGGATGTCTAAAACTTATTTGGACATCTTTTTTATGTGTAGCCAGATTTTACGTTTTCTACGCGTTGTAAAACGTTTAGAAAACTTGCTTCTCTCTTGCTGCATCTAAAAATAACAAATTATTTTCTAATTGCTCATATGATTGCTGGTATTTCTCATATTGTGCTTTATCCTGACTAACCATTTCCTCAATTAGCGCATGTAAAAACGAAAATACTACTGGAATAACATCCAATGAAGATTGCTTTTTCAGACTTAGAGTAAATAATGCACTTGCATATTCCCGAATAGAAGACAACGCCGAACCAGTAATAGCAATAATTTTAGCTTTTTTCTTCTTGGCAATTTCTACAATCGTTTGAATGTCATTTGAAGACTTGTCCCCTGCAAAAACTATTAATGTCGTCTGCTCTCCCATACTGTTAATTTGTTGTACGATATCGTCTGATTCTGAGCGAAGCTGTTTTACATTTGGACGTAAAGTTTTCATTGTATACGATAACCAATTTGCAATGGACGCAGCTTGACGTGTACCTAAAATATAAACGTTCTCTGCTTCATGCATCCACTTTGAGCTTTTTTGAAGCATATTATCGTTAATCAAATGAATCGTCTCTTGAATATTTTGAATATCGCGTTGCATTACCTTACCAAATCTCGGAATATCCCGCTTACTTGAAAAATATGTAGGTTGAAGACTCTCACCATTTTGAGCCATTAAATAGCTTCTAACCTTGTCTTGAAGCTCTACATAGCCCATCAAATCCATCGCATAACAAAAACGAATAACTGTTGATTCACTAACATTTGCCTGTCTACCAACTTCTGCTGCTCCATTACCAATTACAACTGTAGGGTTACTCATAACAAATTGTGCAACTTTACGCTGGCCTTTTGACAGCCTAACAAATCTTTTTTCTATTTCTTCTTTAATGCTCATTTCTAACAACCTTTCTTTCAATGAAATTATCACGAACGGAGATTGTTTCCTACTGACTCTAAATTCGGATCAATTATGCCTCGACCTAATTGTTGCTGTCGCACAGAAAACATTTGTTGCTGTCGCTTCACTTTAAATAAACAATGCATCCGTAATCGGCTGAAGGCTTTAACTTCTTTCATCGGGCGTTTAAATGCATGGATGTGTCGCTACGCTTTCGGTACGGAAAATAATTGCTGAAAGAAGTTAAAAATACAGTATCACGATTACAATCTGAATACAATGACTTTTCTGAAAAATCTTCAATGCTTTAACTCGCTAATATAAAAGAGACAAAAAATGTTCTATTATCAATAGTTTATCGCTGAATCAACCTTATAGGACAAGAGTTGATTTCCGTTGCGACTATAAGCTTTCCTAGCGAAGCTCGCTCCAAGGTTACATCTGTAGCCACGGGTATTACCAATAAACCCCTAGCCTGCAATCAATTGATCCACGTACTATACGTTTTTAACCAAATGTCATCCCCATTTTCAGTGACGAACCTTATTTTGTGATTTTAACAGATTTTTAAAAATATTTGAATAAAAATTAATAACCTCTAATTTTTATGTAAATCAATTGATAAAAATGCCTTGGATTATAGTTCATCCAAGACATGATTATTTTTGTTATTCTAATTCAATTTGTTTCGTTTCTCTACCTAAGAATATTACCCCAACAACACCGATAATAATCGCTCCACAGAAAATAGCAAAAATAAAACCAATATCATAACCTGCTGTTAATAAAGAGCCTACTAACAAGGGTCCAAAAATACCACCGATGCGCCCAACAGCTGCCGCCATTCCTGCACCCGTTCCACGAATAATTGCAGGATACTGCTCTGGTGTATAAGCATAAAGCGCACCCCATGCTCCTAAGTTGAAGAACGATAAAAACATCCCAGATGTTAATAGCACTACTAGTGTTTCCGCATTACCAAAAATAAACGCACTTACTGCTGTACCAATTAAATAAGAAACAAGTACAAACTTCCTTCCGAATTTTTCTATAAACCAAGCAGCTGTAAAATAACCTGGTAGCTGCGCAAGCGTCATAATGAGAACATATTTAAAGCTCGTAATCATATCAAAGCCTTTACCAACCATAACACTCGGTAGCCATAAAAACATACCGTAATACGAGAAAACAACCGTAAACCATAGCACCCATAACATAACTGTCGAGCGTACATATTTTTTCGACCATACTTCTCGAATATTTTGCATAACTCTACGTTTCTTAGACGCAGCCTTTACAGTAAATTGTGGTGAATCTGGCAAGTTCCAACGAAGATAAATTGCATATATTGCCGGAATTGCTGTTAACAATAAAGCACTACGCCATCCCCATGAAGGAATAACAAAATACGATATCAATGCAGCAATTAACCACCCCGCCGCCCAAAAACTTTCTAGCAAAACAACTACGCGCCCACGCTCTTTAGCTTCTACACTCTCAGAAACTAACGTCGACGCCACTGGCAATTCTCCCCCTAACCCCATACCTACTAAAAAGCGTAGTGTCATAAAAGCAGCTAATGTAGTGGTAAATGCAGACAAGCCACTCGCAATCGAAAATAATACAAGCGTCCACATAAAAATTTGTTTACGTCCCACTTTATCGGCAAGTACGCCGAAAACAAGAGCACCTACAGCCATACCAATTGAGTTTATGCTACCAATCCAACCCGACTGACTTGGCGTTAATCCCCAATCAGCTGCTAATGCAGCAATAACGAACGATAATATTCCTACGTCCATTGCATCGAAAAGCCAGCCTACTCCCGCTACCCCCAAAAGCTTATTACGCGAAATAGATTGTTGAAATTTATCTGTTGATACTGTGTTTATCGTCATTTTAACCACCTGTCTTTACACTTGACTTTACATCATAAGTTTACTATACAGTTGTTTCAAGAAAGTGACAAGCAAAAATTTAAATTACCGAATTGTTTAGACAATTTATGAAATTCTATTGAAAACATAGGGCAATTTGCGTTAAAATGTCTTTTATACAAAAACAACTGTTCTTTCTATAAGAACAAAAGGAGATCGTAAACGTTATGTGGAAAGGCCTAATTGAGGAATATAAACATTTTTTACCCGTAACAGAAAATACACCTGCTCTAACTTTAAACGAAGGCAATACGCCTCTTATACATTTAGTAAATCTATCTAAAAAACTAGGCATTGAGCTTTATGGAAAAATTGAAGGTGCAAATCCAACTGGTTCCTTTAAAGATCGTGGTATGGTGTTTGCCGTTGCAAAAGCGATTGAAGAAGGTAGCAAATGCGTTATTTGTGCTTCAACTGGTAACACATCAGCCGCAGCAGCAGCTTATGCAACTCGCGCTGGAATCCAGTCCATAGTCGTTATCCCTAAAGGAAAAGTAGCCTTAGGTAAGCTAGCCCAAGCAACAATGTATGGTGCAAAGATTATCGAAATCGACGGTAATTTTGATGATGCATTAAATATTGTTCGTCAAGTAAGTGAAACAACTCCAGTGGCACTTGTAAACTCGGTAAATCCATTCCGCATCGAGGGGCAAAAAACGGCATCATTTGAAATTGTAGATGCTTTAGGAAAAGCTCCAGACTATCTTTGCATCCCTGTTGGTAACGCAGGTAACATTACTGCGTACTGGAAAGGCTTTAAAGAATACGATGCAGCAAAGGGTTCTGGTTTACCAAAAATGTTCGGCTTTGAAGCTGAAGGTGCAGCAGCAATTGTAAAAGGTGAACCTATTGCTAATCCTGAGACAGTGGCAACGGCTATTCGTATCGGGAATCCTGCAAGTTGGGAATTTGCAGAAGCAGCTCGCGATGAGTCTGGTGGTATTATTGACTCAGTTACAGACGAAGAAATTTTAGCTGCTTACAAATTAATTGCTGGCACTGAAGGAATCTTCGTTGAACCAGGCTCAGCGGCATCACTAGCTGGCGTTATTAAATCAGTGGAAAATGGCAAAATTGCAAAGGGCTCTAAAGTTGTGACAATTTTTACGGGGAATGGATTAAAAGATCCTGATACGGCCATGAATGTCTCGACAGTAGATGTTGTTTCACTTAAAAACGATGAAGAAGAAATTCGAAAATATATCGAGGGCGTACTATGAGTAACATGTGGGAAATCACGGTTCCTGGGAGCACAGCAAATCTAGGTCCAGGCTTTGATTCAATAGGGCTTGGCTTATCCCTTTACTTAAAGTTAACCGTGACTTTACAGGATAGTTGGGAAATTATCCACCTCGATAATAATGGTCCTAAAGAGTTTGAACTGCAAGAGCATTTACTATACGTCATTGCCAAAAAAATAGCGGAGCAATACGGAAAACAACTACCTGCCTGCCGTGTTGAAATGGCAAGTGAACTTCCATTAGCCCGTGGTTTGGGGAGCAGTGCAGCGGTCATCGTTGCAGGAATTGAACTAGCTAATCAAGTCTGTGACTTAGGCTTAACTTTACAGGATAAACTCAATTTGTCCTCACAAATCGAAGGACATCCTGACAATGCAGCAGCCTCGGTATTAGGGGGATTAACAATTTCCTCCATGGATGATAATGGCGTTGTTGATACATTTCATGTTAATAATCTAGATGCTTCCTTCGTTGTGTTTGTGCCCGATTTCGAACTAAAAACAAGTGAATCCCGTTCTGTTTTACCAGAAAAATTTGATCGAACATATGCAGTGAGGGCCTCTGCAAATGCAAATATGCTAGCAGCATCATTAATGGTTCGTGATTTCGAGCGTGCAGGTCGTTATATGGAGGCTGATTTATTCCATGAGCCTTTCCGCGCCAATTTAATTCCACAATATAAAGAGATTCATGAAGCAGCAAAGGCTAATGGAGCATTTGGAACAGCTTTAAGTGGCGCAGGACCAACACTCATTTCTATCATCCCTACTGCTATTGCACAAAATTTCGTAAATACCATGAAAAATCAATTTCCAGAGCATGAAATTATCTTAACAAAAGCCGATGAAAACGGTGTACAAGTAAAATGTGAACGTCTACTGCAAAAGTAGACGTTTTTTCTTAAGGGGGAAGTAGCTTGAAACCAATTATTTTCTGTGATTTTGATGGCACTATAACAGAAACAGATAATATCGTCTCTCTAATGACTCAATTCGTTCCAGAGGGATCTGAAAAAATTGCGAAAGCAATGATGGAACAAACTATAACCTTTAAAGATGGCATTTCAGCAATGTTCGCGCTATTATCAACTAAACAAAAGAATGCTGTGATCCAATATTTATTGGATACGGCCATTATACGTGAGGGCTTTGGCGATTTCGTTCGCTATGCACAAGAAAACCATATTCCGTTTTATATTGTTAGCGGTGGTGTCGATTTTTTCATTGAGCCATTATTAAAAAAATACGGTCCGTTTTCCGGGATATATTGTAACGGTGCTGATTTTTCCGGACAGCAAATTAAGCTCGTTTTTCCGAATAGCTGTGATGAAGAATGTGCGAAATTTGATGTTCAGGGTTGCGGTTGCTGCAAGCCAAGCGTTATGCGAAAAGTTGCACAGAGTAATCACTTTAAAATCGTAATTGGAGACTCACTTTCTGATTTTGAGGCAGCAAAACAGGCAGATTTAGTACTTGCCAGGGATCATCTTATTAAACGCTGTAAAGACCTTCAACTTCCTTATAAGCCATTTGAGACATTTTATGATTGCTTAGAAGCTGTAAAAAAGCTTTTGGAAGCAGAAAAGATTGTTTCAATGTAATTGAGAGATTAAAGAAATAAAGCTCATAACCATACCGTGTTGTTGATTTCCGTTCCGACTGGGCACTTTATAGCTGACGCTTCGCTTTCGTACAGAAAACATCCGCTTCGCTGCAGGGTCTCGGGCCAACAGATGTTTTTTGCGCGAAAGCGTGAGTGTAACGTAGCAACAGCAGCATGATGTTGGGTCACGAAGGCGGTATCACAGGATGTGATGCTTTTAGCCTTCGTTCCTCTATTGCTAATCCCCAAGGAGTCGCCCAGTCGGAACGAAGGTCAACTTATATAATTGGCATACATTTCACCAAATGTCATCCACAACATTTGGTGAAGAGCCAGAAATAAGGGCGGTATGTTCTGAAATATAGCCCTTATTTCTACATAACAAAGGGAACCTTCTTATTAGATGGCTCCCATTCGAAGTCATGATTTAATTTTCGCTTTAAAAAGTCTCTTCCGACGTTCATACCAAATAACACAAATGATAAACCACGTATAGCCCATACTCCATCCGGCCAATACATCTGAAGCAAAATGACGGGCCCCAGCAACTCGAGACAAACCAATAAATACAGTTAAAACACTTGCCCCAAGCCAAAGCAATGTCTTACGTCCCTTGCTATTATTCTCCGAAAAAATATAAGCTATTGTAAATAAATACAAGATACCGGTCATCGCATGTCCAGAAGGAAAACTAAAGGATGTTAATTGTTCTTCAATCTCAGGTCTTGGCCGCTGCACCCATTTTTTCAATAATTGGTTAAGTACATTCCCACCTGCAACCGTTAACAAAACAAATAATATACCTCGGTTATTTTTTGCTTTCCACGCTAAATACACGATTAGGACTAATGCTACGGATACTACAAATGTCGGTTCTCCTATATAGTGGAAAAATTCTATAAAACGATTATTGAAAAATAAATCTGCCATTTTTGTATCAAAAGTATTGATGAATTCACTTTGCAAAGTAACTCGTAACACAAAAAAGATAATGAGCGTTAATACCGCTAAAGGATAAGCCCATTTTTTCATATAATACTTCACCTCAGGAACAATATGCTGTTATATTTTTCACATCATATCATATTTACGTCAACTAGAGGTGAATTTGACTTTTTATCACAAGATTATCTCCCCGTAAAGGTCCGATTGGTTATCTTTATCTAACCCAATGTGCCCCCTCTTTCTTGGGGTAGGACAAATGTTTTTTCTTCTGCCCTATTAAAATAATTTGAAAGAGCTAATGCAACGATAAATAAGATTGCAACGATAGGTATTATCTTTCTAAACAAAATATACACTTCCTCATCTTTAGTTTAAATTATTTTAATAATACTGGATCGAATAACCAATCCTTCGGCCCAAAGTTTTTATCCTTTTCTCCTCTTACTTCACGAGATATATTGTTTTTATAAATTAATTCTCTAAACTTTCTACTGAACAAAGTCTTTCGATATAAATATCTACCGTCATGACTCCATTCTGCTGATAAGAAAACATCATTTTCTATATTGGTGATATCTTTACGATTATAAATATCCGGACCATTGATCACCCCACTTAATCCACAACGACATGGAGGTTGCTCTGTCGCAAAATACAACTTAACTCTTTCAGCACTACTCTCTGGTAATACTTGTGTAGGTATAATTTGAAAAGCTTTTTGCTTCCCTTCTTTCGGTCCTTGGTGAATAACTTCTAACAGTTCATAGCCTTTCATATCCTCTTGCTTCATTAATGTCGCTAATTCCTGTGAAGCAACCCAATATCCACTCACATGAACTAGATGACGGTCTTTCATTTCTGTTGTATCTATCACTAATGGAGAAAGCTGCTCTTTTTCCATTAGTCCACAATGCTGGCAATGGGTGTTTATAGAAAATAAAGTTCCTCTATCATTTATAAACATATCAGGTGAGTTACCAGTTGAGTTTAGTGTGAATAATGGTGCTTGCTCATATTCGCTATCCGAAAAGTCAAAGTAAAAACGTTCTCCGATTGAAACAATTCCTAATTCGTGTTCCAATGATTTGTAGAGTGCTGCTACATGTTCATATGTCACGTCTTCATTTAATGTAAAAATAGGATTGAAAGATGCCTTTAAATTTCTTTTTCTTATTTTAGGTGCACCTATAAAAATACCATAGCGATTATAAACATTAATAACTTGATCTTGACTAGATTCATCTATAGAAAATAAATTTTCAAGTTCTACTTTCAAAATACACGCCTACCTTTATATAAAGTTTTATGGTGAAGTATGTTGACTAGCTAGTAACTTTAAAAAAATCTACAATCTCTACTTTCTTCATAGATAGCCAGGCTCTTATTTTAAACGAAATCTTATATAGTATTACCTACTATAGCAAATCTACTTAACCACGATTATCTTAAGCGTACCAGTACATACACCGACATTTCAACGTTGGGTTTACGCCAATTTTTTGGCGGTTTTTAGGCCGATTTTTGGCGTGATTTGGCGGACATAGAAAAAACACCGCCATAATTTGGCGGTGTTATTTTAAAAATATAGGTATTTAGAATTGAAATTCAGGTATGATTTTCTAGGTAAATATATAGTGTTAGGAAATCACCCAAACTCTCCCTTTTTATTGAAAAATATACCAACGAAAGTTAGTATAACATACAGACAATCTATAGTAAATTCATTCTTTCTGCAAGATTTACTGCCTCTGTCCGTGAATCTACATTCAGTAAAGAAAATAGCTGAGTTAAATATCTTTCGGTTGTCCGCTGAGGAATATTTAACTCTATCGCAATTGCTTTATTTGTATGCCCTTCCGCAATCAATCTTAAAATTTTCTTTTCTTTTTCATTTAAGTGAATATCGAGTTTGGCATTTTGCAATTGAAATTTATTATCCAGAAAATCCAAGAAATTTTGAGGTAAAACAATTTCACCATTTGCAATGGCCCGAACAGTTCGTAAAATTTGCTCCTTAGATGCTGTTTTAGCTAAAATACCTTCGATTTTCCTTTCTAAAATAAGTGGATAATAATCAGTTATATCATCACCAGTATAAAGAATAATTGAAGCATTTGACTGGATAGCTTTAATGTTACGTCCTACATTAATGCCATTTTCTAACGGCATATTTATATCAATTAAGTAGATATCATAAGGCTTGTTTTTAATTTTCTGTATGACACGAGTTGCATCGCTTTCTGTATCAACTATAATATCTTCATTTTCTTGAAATAGGTTTTTCGTTCCCTCTAACACAATAGGGTGATCATCCACTATGAGCATCGTAATCAAGTGTATCACTTCCTTCTTTTACTGTAATTCTAATAGACATTCCTTTACTAACCTGCGAATCGATGTAAAACTGTCCGTTAAAGGCCTTTACACGTTCTTGCATACCTTGAATTCCCATCGATTCTGCGACAATTATATCCCCAATATTACAGCCTACACCATCATCCCTGTAGATAATTTCGAAACCATCGTCCATTTCCCGCAAATGAATTTCAACTGTTGTTGCATAGGAATGTTTTAACGCGTTATTGAGTAATTCTTGAAATAGTCGATAAATCATTAAATTCATACGCTCATCCTCTAAATAAAGGCGATCGATCGTATAAATTAACACAAAACTAGCTCTTTCTATTACTTTGCGAATTAGCTTCTCTAATGCAGCATTCAATCCTAATGTATCTAATAATGGGGGCTTCAAATTTTCGCAATAAGCTCTTAAATCATGTAAAGATGTAACCATCTGCTGATGAATTTTCGCAAGTTTTGGCTGGATATCTGTTGCATCCTTCCTATTGACTAGGACATCAACTTCCCGGGCAATATGGAGCTGCTCTTGCAAATTTGTATCATGTAATTCTTGAGCTAATTGATATTTTTCCTCTTCAAATCTTAACCATAATAATTTGCTTAACCAAGGCAATTGACTATCATCTGCTTGCCTCATATGCTTTAATTCCTCTAACAGTTCTTCTACCATCTTTGTATTTTCAATAAAATTATTTACATATAATAAGAGCAATTCAAGCCATAGAAGCTCTTCATCTTTCAAATGAATCGAATTATTATGTCGCAATACTAATGCTCTTTTATAATGCGCATCTTGATGGAGGAAAGCGAGATAGACTTGATCAAATTTTTTAATTTCCCCTAATTTTAAATCTTCCATTAACATTGGATTAATCGGAAGACCGCCCTCAACCGTTGCTGTAAATTGCTTTTTATCATAGTCATAAGTTAATACAAATACATGTTCAAGCTCAAGATGTAAAGAAACCTCTTGCACAAATTTTTCTAGAAGATTATCTATTTTTATTGTTTTACCAATCTTATCTACAGCTGTATATAACTGATGTATATAATCCCCTTTTGTTGAAAATAAGATTTTTCGTTTTCGATAATCGACTTTCTCTTTTATGTAAAAAAGAACAACTAACGATGTAAAAGTAAAAAATGACACACCGGATATGACGGTCATCGTTAAATATTTTCCTGCAATCCAATACAATCCAACTATAAACCACAACGTAAAAATCAATGAAAAGATTACATAATAACGTAATCTAGTAATATGATATTCGATATCAAATAGCCGATCTGCTAACTGTGTAAAAATAAAACTAAACGGAATTAACAATAAAAAAAGAGCACTAATCTCAGCAGAAAGTATATATTGATGAAATAAAATGTAAGGGAGCGCATATAGAAAAAGGAATGGCAGAAACGGAATCATTATACTAATTAATAAAATTTTTAACTGAGGCGATTTATATTTGAAATAGCTTAGCAATAAAATACTAAGTATGATAATAAGGAAAACGAAGAACATAGCTAGTACAATATTCGAAAGTAAATTATTAAAAGCAGGGTATATAATACCCATACCGCCCAATATCATCGCTATCACAGGAAGTATATAAAATAATTTTATATTATTAGAAAGCAACCAATTTGTTTTTAAAAATGTGTAATAATTCCTTAAGAAGTGGAGTAATAACACTAAGCATAGTAACATGCTACCACGATTAACGATTACACCAAGACTGTTTAGACTGCCGGATGCACCAATGCTAACATAAGCCAGGGAAACAGTGAGCATAAATAAAATAAGTAAACATAAAAGAGATGTATTTTTTTGTTTAAAATATAAGTAAAACACAATGATTAATGTTAAAAAAAAGTAACAAGAAGGTATTACCAATATGTAATGAAAATATTGCTCTGGTAAATCAAATCTACTAACGCTCACATCCATTATTTGTCCGGTAGGTTTCATAATTGTTAGCAAGCTTGCCGTACGTAATAAATGATCATGTTTTACATTAGGGATATCCTCTGTATGAAGGTTATTTA
>Ga0055538_1000091_pt1 | contig 77577 bp, 73 predicted proteins | sample AraplaCvi_mLB_r2_2_FD_55038 | JGI IMG/M metagenome (GOLD analysis project Ga0055538, IMG submission 55038) | Arabidopsis root microbial communities from North Carolina, USA - plate scrape CL_Cvi_mLB_r2 | ecosystem: Host-associated > Plants > Roots > Endosphere | place: USA: North Carolina | reverse complement strand
CTGCAAAGCGAAGAATACGGTCACTCCCTGGAGCGTGAGCTGGGTTTTCTGTTTGTTCACGGATTTCTTCACTTGCTCGGATATGACCATCAGGATGAGGCGAGCGAAGCCGAAATGATGGGCAAACAGGAAGCCGTACTAGCCGAAGTAGGATTGACAAGATAGTGAAGCCGCACAGACAATCGTTATACAGGGCTTTTAGATGCGCTCTAAAAGGCATCTTGACGGCTGTACAAACAGAACGCAATATGAAAATCCACATTGCTGCTGCCTTGATCGTGTTCATCGCAGCAGCTTTGCTGCAATTGGATCGAATCCGCTGGTTATTTTTACTATTGGCGGTTGCTGCTGTATTCATCGCGGAGCTGGTCAATACTGCGGTGGAGGCCATCATCGATTTGATCTCGCCAGGCGAACATGAGTTAGCCCGGGTGGCTAAGGATACGGCAGCCGGTGCAGCATTCGTTGCAGCGGCGTTTGCCGTCGTGATCGGCATTCTGGTCTTCTATGAGCCGGTATGGGAATGGATACAGTCATTAACAAGTTGAACGATATAGGAGGGACTAGATATGGATGCAGGTTTGTTGATGCAAGAAGCGATTAAGGCGCGCACGCGGGCGTACATACCTTATTCGAAATTCGGCGTGGGAGCGGCCCTGCTGGATTCGCGCGGACAGGTGCATTTGGGCTGCAACGTGGAGAATGCCGCCTACGGACCGACCAACTGCGCTGAGCGCACGGCATTNTTCCGGGCGATTGCCGACGGTCATGAAGCGGGGAGTTTCCAAGCGATTGCCATCGTTGCGGATACGGACGGCCCGTGCACGCCGTGCGGCGTATGCCGGCAAGTGCTGGTTGAGCTGTGCAAGCCCGAGATGAAGGTCATTATGGGCAACATGAAGGGCGACATCAAGGAGACGACCGTCAGCGAATTGTTGCCGGGGGCGTTCGGTCCATGGGATTTAAACAAGCAGTAAGACTCCAAATCATATTGTATGAAATCATGTATTACACCAACACGTAGATACGGAACCGTAACGGAGGCATGGTATGCAAAAGAAACAATTTAAATCCGGTTTTGTGGCAATTATCGGCAGGCCGAACGTAGGCAAATCGACGTTGATGAACCAAGTGATCGGCCAGAAAATCGCCATCATGTCGGACAAGCCGCAAACGACNAGAAACAAAATCCATGGCGTTTATACGACCCCGGATTCCCAAGTGGTCTTTCTGGATACGCCGGGCATCCATAAGCGTCAGTCCAAGCTCGGAGATTATATGAACCAGACCGCTTTGAGCACATTGGGTGAGGTTGAAGCGGCTTTGTTCCTGGTTGACGCGTCCGAGGGCATCGGCGGGGGAGACCGGTATATCGCCGAGCAGCTGCAGAAGATCAAGACGCCGATCATCCTGGTCATGAACAAAATCGATAAGATTGAGCCGCCCGCTCTGCTGCCTNTGATCGAGCAGTATCGGAAGCTGCATGATTTTGCAGAGATCGTCCCGATTTCCGCGAAGCTCGGCAGCAATGTGAACACGCTGCTCGAGCAGATCCAGAAGTATTTGCCGCCAGGCCCGCAGTACTATCCTGAGGACCAAGTGACGGATCATCCGGAGCAATTCGTATGCGCCGAGCTGATTCGCGAGAAAATTTTGCACATGACCAGGGAGGAAGTGCCTCATTCCATCGCAGTCACCATCGAGGACATGCGGGTNGAAGAGAACGGAACNGTCTATATTTCCGCCGTTATTTTCGTNGAACGCGATTCCCAGAAGGGCATCATTATCGGCAAGCAGGGCGCACTGCTTAAAGAAGTGGGCAGACAGGCCCGCCAGGATATTCAAAGGCTNCTGGGGTCCAAGATTTTCTTGGANCTCTGGGTTAAAGTAAAAAAAGATTGGCGCAATCAAGAACGCGTTCTTCGTGATCTCGGATTTCACCGCGGAGAATAATGAAGCCGGTGCAGATTCGAGGAAAATCATACGCGGCAGCCGCCTGCCAACAATTGCATTTCATAAATCTGCTCTAGAGGCACATCCTAATTTTCGTAGATGATGCAGACGTCATTTCCGAAGAGAGGATGAATACGAATGCGAGATTTTTCGTGGAAGTATTTTGCGATGACTGGAGATGTCGATGCGTATTTGCTGTATAAGGAAGCCGAGGGTGAGTCGGTCCTTGCAGCTGCATCCGTTGAAGATGAGGCGGCCCCGCATGAAGAAGACGAGTAATCATTGGTTGTTCCAGGAATGGTTGGGGGAAAGCGCATGCTATATCGGGCGGAAGGGATTGTCATCCGCAGCATGGACTACGGTGAAGGGAACAAAATCATTACACTTTGCACCAAAGAATCGGGCAAGGTAGGCGTGCTGGTCAGAGGAGCAAAGAAGGTGAAAAGCCGTCATGCTGCTCTGACGCAGCTGTTTACTTATGGAGAATATGTGTTCTTCCGGAATGGTACCGGGCTTGGCAACTTGAACGCCGGCGAGATTATGGAATCTCATCACGGGCTCAGGGAGGACCTTGTAAAAGCCGCCTATGCTTCTTATGCCTGCGAGCTCTTGGATCGGGTGCTGCAGGATGAGGAGACGGGCGCTTTTTGGTTTCATCAGCTCAAGGCCTGCCTGGAAGCCCTTCAGGAGGATAAGGACCCCCAAATTATCATCAATCTGTATGAGATGAAAATTTTGCAGGCGGCAGGGTACGGGCCGGAGCTGGATGTTTGCATTTCATGCAATCAATCCAGGAAAGACGAAGATATGCTGGTGAGCCCCCGCCTTGGCGGCGTGCTGTGCCGCTACTGCAAACATCTGGATCCGCCGGCGATGGCCATCTCGCCCAGAACGCTGAAGCTGCTGCGCTTGTTTGGACGCCTGGACCTGAGGCGGCTGGGCAATGTAGACGTAAAGGACGAAACGAAGGCCGAGCTCAAAAAAGTCATGCGAGCGTTGATGGATATGCAGTTGGGGCTGCGTTTGAAATCGCAAAACTTTTTGGACCAAATGGACAAGTACAACATTTGACGTAAAGTATGGAATAAGGTATTATATTTATCAGTTTATTAGTTTTTTGAATACTGACATGCATTGAACGGGAAAGTAGTGAATAATCGATCCAATGATAGCGAGCCGGGGGCGGTGGAAGCCTGGCGGGAGATATTCATGAACAGGGCACCCGGGAGCATGGTGTAACGATAAAGTGGGTTTTGCTTACCGCTGGAGATCGTCAGATCGTCGGCAGCGAAAGCAAGGCCAAGTAGGGTGGAACCGCGGGAAGCTACAGCTCTCGTCCCTATGTCTGTACAACAGGCGTAGGACGAGAGCTTTTTGTTGTACAGAGAAATGCAGGCATGATGGATTGGATTCGAAAAAGAAAACAAAGGAGCTAAAATCATGAATTTCCAGCAGATGATTTTGACGCTGCAGCAATTTTGGGCGGAACAGAATTGCATCATCGTGCAGCCGTACGACACGGAAAAAGGCGCGGGTACGATGAACCCGATGACGTATTTGCGTTCGATCGGACCCGAGCCGTGGAACGTGGCTTATGTTGAGCCTTCCCGTCGCCCGGCCGACGGCCGCTATGGGGAGAACCCGAACCGTTTGTATCAGCATCACCAATTCCAGGTCATTCTCAAACCTTCGCCTGACAATATCCAGGAGCTGTATTTGGAGAGCTTGGAGCGTCTTGGCATCAATCCGCTTGATCATGACATCCGTTTTGTCGAGGACAACTGGGAAGCGCCAACGCTCGGTGCATGGGGCTTGGGTTGGGAAGTATGGCTCGATGGCATGGAGATNACGCAGTTTACGTATTTCCAGCAGGTTGGNGGCATTGACGCCAATCCGGTGGCTGTGGAGATTACCTACGGCATGGAGCGCCTAGCATCCTACATCCAGGATAAAGAGAACGTGTTCGATCTGGAGTGGGTAGACGGCATTACCTACGGAGACGTGTTCCATCAGCCGGAATTCGAGCATTCGAAATATACCTTTGAAGTGTCCGACGTGAAGATGCTGTTTACGCTGTTTAACATGTACGAGGAAGAAGCGAATAAAGCGATGAATCAGCATCTGGTGTTCCCTGCTTATGATTATGTTCTGAAATGCTCGCACACGTTCAACCTTCTGGATGCCAGAGGAGCGATCAGCGTAACGGAGAGAACGGGATACATCATGCGTGTGCGCAACCTGGCTCGTCAGGTAGCTGCTACGTATTTGGAGGAGCGCGAGAAGCTGGGCTTCCCGCTGATTAAGAAAGGGGGCGCAGAGCATGTCTAAGGATTTATTGTTTGAAATCGGCCTGGAAGAAGTGCCGGCGAGATTTCTGCGCGCTGCGATGGAGCAGCTTCAGGACAAGTTGGTCAAATGGCTGGATGCTTCCAGAATCGCGCATGGCGAAGTCACGGCATTTGCCACCCCGCGCCGCTTGGCGGTATGGGTTCAGAACGTTGCGGATAAACAAGAGGACGTCAGCGAGGAAGTGAAAGGACCTTCCCGCAAGATCGCTCTCGATGACAGCGGGCAGTGGAGCAAGGCGGCTCTTGGTTTTGCCAAAAGCCAGGGCGTTGATCCCGAGAGCTTTACGTTTAAGGAGCTCGGCGGAGTCGAGTATATTTACGTGACGAAGAATAGCGTCGGCGTGGATACGAAGTCCATCCTGTCCGAAGGACTGCTTGGAATTCTGACTTCGATGACATTTCCGAAAAACATGCGCTGGGGAGCGCACGAATTCAAATTCGTCCGTCCGATTAAGTGGATGGTCGCGATGCTGGGCAGCGAGACGGTAAATCTGGAAATTACGGGCGTGAAGGCCGGTAACGTAACTCGCGGGCATCGTTTCCTTGGCGGAGAAGCCGTAATTCCTGAAGCATCTGCTTACCGCGACGTGCTTCGCGAACAGCATGTTATCGTCGACGTGAATGAGCGCCAGGAGATGATCGTTTCGCAAATCCAGGCGCTGGCCCAGGAGAAGGACTGGAATATCGCGATCAAGGATGACCTGCTAGAAGAGGTATTGTTCCTGGTTGAGACTCCAACCGTGCTGTACGGATCGTTCGACTCCTCATTCCTTCATATTCCGCAGGAAGTATTGATCACTTCCATGCGTGAGCATCAGCGCTATTTCCCGGTGCTGGATAAGCAGGGACAATTGCTTCCGTATTTCGTAACGGTTCGCAGCGGGGACAGCCGCTCCCTCGACGTGATTGCCAGAGGAAACGAGAAGGTGCTGCGGGCCCGGTTATCGGATGCGAAATTCTTCTATGAGGAAGACCAGAAGCTTCAGATCAAGGATGCCCTGTCGAAGCTGGAGAGCATCGTTTTCCATGAAGAGCTGGGGACGATCGGCGATAAAGTCCGCAGAATCCGCCGGATTTCGGATCAGTTGTCCGCGAAGCTTAACGTTTCTGCAGACGCAGCGGATTCCGTGAGCCGTGCGGCCGATATTTGCAAATTCGATCTGGTGACGCAGATGGTTTATGAATTCCCTGAATTGCAGGGGGTCATGGGAGAGGATTACGCAAGAAAAGCCGGTGAGAAGGAGCATGTGGCCAAAGCGGTGTTTGAGCATTACCAGCCTCGCTTTGCCGGCGATTCGGTGCCTTCCACGATGGTGGGTTCCATCGTGAGCATCGCGGATAAAATCGACACCATCGTAGGATGCTTCTCCATCGGCATTATTCCGACTGGCTCCCAGGATCCTTACGCACTCCGGCGTCAGGCTGCGGGCATCGTTCAGATCATCCTGGAGCACAAACTTCCGGTGACTTTATCCGACGTGTTCGGCGTGGCGCTCGAGGTTCATGAGAACATTCGCGTATTGAAGCGATCGACGGACGAAATCCGCAAAGACCTTAAGGAGTTTTTCGGGCTTCGCGTGAAAAAGCTGTTGTCCGAGGACCAACGTTATGATGTGGTGGATGCGGTCATTACGGCCGGATTCGATCATGTAGTGTCCGTTGTATCCCGTGGCCATGCGCTAATGAATGCCGTGGAGAGCGTCCAGGATTTCAAAACGACGGTAGAGTCCTTCAACCGAGTCAGCAATTTGGCTGCCAAGGCGGGCAAGGCCGCTGTCAACGCCGAACTGTTCACGGAATCGGAAGAAAACAAGCTTTATGAAGCTTGGAACGCGATTCGCGCAGATTACCACGCCGCGCTGCAGGCAGCGGACGGCGAACGTTCCTTGTCCTTGCTGAGTGGACTAAGGGAGCCGATTACCGGGTTCTTTGATTCGGTGATGGTGATGGCTGAAGACGAAGCGGTTCGGGCCAATCGCCTTGCGCTGCTCTCCGGCATCGACGGTGATCTGAAGCGGTATGCCGATTTCACGAAATTGGTGTGGTAGTAGTGACAGCATGATTTTGCAAATGGTATAATGTATTGTTCAGTGAAAGCGACAGCCCGCGGTTCAGCGCGGGATGGCGCTTTCGCTATGAACGGACGGATTCAAGCAAGGGCAAGGTCATTGTTTATTTGGGCAGCAGGATTTTAATCGGCCAAAGACGTATATAATAATATACAGCATAATAAGGACCCAAGATTAAGATAAGAGCCGGTGATGCGTATGAACGAAAGCAACTCCATTTCGATCGTGGTTGACGGGGATGCATGTCCAGTCAAGAAGGAAATCGCAGAGACTGCTCGTGCATTCCGTGTGCCGGTGCTGCTTGTTTCTTCCTATGATCATCTGCTGCAAGCCGAAGAAGGGGTTACGACGATCCAGGTGGACCGGAGTGATCAGAGTGCGGACCTCTACATTGCCAACCACATATCCAGGGGGGATATCGTGGTGACGCAGGATTATGGACTGGCTGCGCTTGCGCTTGCCAAATCATGCCACGTGATCTCCTTCCGCGGCCGTATTTTCCATAATACGGATATCGATTTCATGCTGGATTCCCGTCACCATCAGGCGAAGGCGAGGAAACAGGGAAGGTATGGCAAAGGGCCCAAGAAACTGCTTGACGAAGACCGGAGGATTTTTCAACATAAACTGACAAAACTTTTGTGTGAATTGCAGGAGAATGTCCACCCGTAGCGAATACTATTTACGTGCCAAAAGAGATGAAGGTGGTTTGGATGAGTACCGGACAAGGCAATATTCCGGATGATGTCATTGAGGAAGTACTGGCCAAAAGCGATATTGTGGATACGGTCAGCAAATACGTGCATCTTACCAAACAGGGGAAATACCTGAAGGGCTTATGCCCGTTTCACTCAGAGAAGACTCCTTCCTTTACGGTTACACCGGAACGCCAAATCTTTTACTGCTATGGCTGCGGTAAGGGCGGAAACGCCATTAAGTTTAGAATGGAAATCGAAGGATTTTCTTTTCCCGAAGCCGTCAAGACAATGGCAGAAGAGAATGATATCTCGTTGCCGGAAGGTCAAGGAGTTCCCGTAATTCCTCGTAATCCGGAAAAAGAACGTTTGATTGAAGCGTATGAGCTTAGCGCCAAGCTGTACCATTTCCTGCTGAAGAATACGGAACATGGTACGGAAGCCATGAAGTATTTAAGAGCCCGCGGAATGAACGACAAGATGATTGATCAGTTTCAAATCGGTTATGCGCCAGATCGTTGGGACACGCTGGTTCAGTTCCTGACCAAACGCTCTTTTGACTTGAAAGAGATGGAAAGAGGCGGTTTATTATCCGCAAGACATGAACAAGAAGGCTATCTCGACCGTTTTCGCGGACGAATCATGTTTCCGATACATGACCGCAGCGGCAAGGTCATCGCGTTTGCTGGCAGAATACTGGGGGACGGTCAACCGAAGTACCTGAATTCCCCGGAGACGCTTCTATTTAATAAGAGCCGCACATTGTACAACCTGCACCAGGCCAAAACATCCATACGCAAATTGCGTCAAATTCTGTTATTCGAAGGATACGGCGATGTCATTTCGTCATGGGAAGCAGGACTGCACAACGGCGTGGCAACGATGGGAACCTCTCTAACGGAAAACCAAGTGGCAATCATGAAATCGGTGGCTGAAGAAGTTGTTGTTGTCTATGATGGCGATAAAGCCGGCATGGCCGCCGCGTCAAAAGTCATTCCAATGCTGGAAGGCGTTGGTCTCAAGGTACGAATCGCTTTGGTGAACGAAGGAATGGACCCGGATGATTATATCCGCAAGTTCGGTCCCGAGCGTTTCAGGCATGTGGTAGAAACAGCCGTTTCAACAACAAAATTTAAACTTATATATCTGAAGAAAAACCATATACTGCTAGAAGAAGATGGTAAAATTGCGTACGCCAAAGAGGCACTGCCCATTATCGCCGTACTGGATTCCTCAACCGAACGGGAGGTTTATTTGAGGGAATTATCCTCCGAGCTTCATCTTTCCTACGAAAGTCTTAAGCAGGATTGCAATCTGCTTCGGCAATCGATGCAAAAAAAGATGGGCGATGGGGATAATAAGGAAAAAAGGTGGAATAATGGTAGGCATAAAAAAGGGCGCCAGCCCGCCCCTGCACTTCTGCCTGCTTACCATGCTGCAGAACGGCGGCTGCTGTCGCTGATGCTGCAGGATGCGGAGGCCGCGCGATACGTTGGCGATCGCCTGGGAGAAGCGTTTAATATTGAAGATCATGCGGCAATCGCTGCTTATCTATATGCTTTTTACGCACAGGGCAAATCTCCGGATATCAGCCGTTTCATGTCATCGCTCCAAGACGATCGTTTGGAAATGACGGTCAGCTCGATCATGATGATGGAAGCACCCGCCGAGTGGAACGTTCAAGTGCTCGATGATTGCATACGCGAGGTGCTGAAATTTCCGCAGCAGAGAGAGATCGACCAGAAAAAAGAAGAAATGATAAAGGCGGAGCGCTCAGGTGATTTTTTGCGAGCCGCGCAAATTGCAAGTGAGATTATCGCCCTAGAAAGACAATGAAGCCCCGCGCATTGCTGTTTCTAGGGAGGAGGGAGTCGAATGATGGCGAATGATCAGCATACTGAACTAGAAACGGAATTTACGCTGGATCAAGTCAAGGATCAGTTGATTGAACAGGGTAAAAAGAGATCCGTATTAAGCTATAAAGATATTATGGAGAAATTGTCGCCATTTGATCAGGACACGGAGCAGATGGAAGAGTTCTATGAGCAGCTGGCCGACCTGGGGATCGATGTGGTAAATGAAAATGACGAAGAGGGCCCTCACCGGCAATCGGGAGATTCCGAATCCCATGATAATGAGGATTTTGGATTTGACGACGATCTTTCACTGCCTCCGGGGATCAAAATTAACGACCCGGTTCGGATGTACCTGAAGGAAATTGGACGGGTTCCGCTGTTGTCCGCGGATGATGAGATTGAGCTTGCCAACCGGATTGAACAGGGAGATGAAGAAGCCAAGCGCCGTCTGGCCGAAGCCAACCTGCGTCTCGTCGTAAGTATTGCGAAGCGGTATGTGGGTCGTGGAATGCTGTTCCTGGATTTGATCCAGGAGGGCAACATGGGTTTGATCAAAGCCGTGGAGAAATTCGATTACAAAAAAGGCTTCAAATTCAGTACGTATGCGACTTGGTGGATTCGCCAAGCGATCACGCGCGCGATCGCGGACCAGGCCCGTACCATCCGTATTCCCGTGCATATGGTAGAGACCATCAACAAGCTGATACGTGTATCCAGACAGCTTCTGCAGGAGCTTGGGCGTGAGCCTTCGCCGGAGGAAATTGCTGCAGAGATGGAACTCAGCGTTGAGAAGGTCCGGGAGATCATGAAGATTGCCCAGGAGCCAGTTTCGCTGGAAACGCCGATCGGTGAAGAGGACGATTCCCATCTTGGGGATTTCATCGAGGATCAGGAAGCACTCGCTCCTGCTGACGCGGCTGCGTACGAGCTTCTGAAGGAACAGCTCGAGGATGTGCTGGATACGCTGACAGAGCGCGAGGAGAATGTCCTTCGCCTTCGTTTCGGACTCGATGACGGCCGCACAAGAACGCTGGAAGAGGTCGGCAAAGTATTCGGCGTTACGCGCGAGCGGATACGGCAGATCGAAGCCAAAGCGCTCCGTAAGCTTCGTCACCCGAGCCGCAGCAAACGGTTAAAGGATTTTCTCGAATAGCCTTAATCCACGGACCTTCTGCAGTAACGCAGCAGGTCCTTTTTTTCGAATGCAAGCAGGGTGAATGAGGTTTCTTGGTTCTGGAATTTCTTCCTTCATTTGTTGTATTGGTCTTTATTTTAGCTCTTTTCCAGACCCATTGCAAATGACCTGGCACCCGATTGGTTTGCCGGATTTNCGGGTTTGCAGTTTGGTATCGTGTCTGTTAGGGTAATGAATAGATCGTGGATTGAACGAAAATATGGAATGTAAGGGTGTCAGCATTGAAATTATCAAGAAGATTAACGAAGATTCTGGAGAAGATTCCTCGCGGCAGCAAACTTGCAGATATCGGTTCGGATCATGCCTTGCTGCCCGTGGCTGCCGTGGAGTGCGGGGCTGCGGTTCAAGCTGTCGCCGGTGAGGTCAACCCAGGCCCCTATGATGCTGCCGTCAAGCAGGTCATTGAATCAGGGATGACCGATGTCATCAGCGTGCGAAAAGGGGACGGATTGAATGTGCTCTCGGCCGGTGAGGCGGACGTGATTACCATTGCCGGCATGGGCGGCAGCCTGATTGCAGCGATTCTGGATCGCGGGATCGAGAAGCTGGCCGGCGTTCGAAGGCTTGTTTTACAGCCGAACGTGGGAGAGGACATTTTGCGCAGATGGCTCCATTCCCATGGCTGGGTGCTGATCGAGGAATGGATCCTGGAGGAAGATGGAAAAATTTACGAGGTGCTGGTCGCCGAGCCTTCGGATACAACGCACCTGACGAATGAACAGGTATACAAGGAAAGGACGATCGGAGACGGTGTCCGGCTTTCTGCGGACTGGCTGTTCCGCATGGGGCCTTGGTTGACGCAATCCCCGAATCCGGTTTTCCACGATAAGTGGACGTCGGAGATGGAGAAGATGGGGTATATACTTCAGTCGTTATCGCGTTCGGATCTGCCTACGGCGGCCGATAAGGCGAGCGAGATTCGATCGGATATCGAGTTTATTCAGGAGGTGCTGGCATGCTTGCCAAAGGACAAACCGTAATTCAATTCATGGAACAACTGGCCCCCAAGCACGTGGCCGAACCCGATGACCGAATCGGGCTCCAGCTTGGAACTTTGCAAAAGGACATCCGTACGGTGCTGATTGCATTGGACGTGAATGATGAAGTGGTGGATGAAGCCATTGAGCTTGGGGCTGACCTGATTATCGCGCATCATGCGATTATCTACCGTCCGCTGAAGCAGCTGCAGACGGATACGCCGATGGGCAAGGTATACGAGAAGCTGATCAAACACGACATCGCGGTCTATGTAAGCCATACCAATCTGGACGTAACCGAGGGCGGCATGAACGATTGGATGGCGGAGGCGCTGGGCATCGAGGATACGTCGCCCATCCATGACATGCATAACGAGCAGCTGTCCAAGCTGGTGGTGTTTGTTCCGAAGAGCCACCATCAAGAGGTGCTGGATGCCGTGCTCGGAGCCGGCGCAGGCTGGATCGGAAATTACAGCCACTGCAGCTTCAATATCGAGGGCTTCGGCACCTTCGTTCCAAGAGAAGGCAGCACCCCTTTTCAAGGCAAGGAAGGAAAGATGGAACGGGCAGACGAGGTCCGGATCGAAACGATTGTTCCCCACACGATTAAGAACAAGGTCATCCAAGCTATGCTCAAAGCGCATCCTTATGAAGAGGTTGCCTACGATCTGTATAACATGGACCTGAAGGGAAGATCCCTCGGTCTTGGACGTGTCGGGAAGCTGAAGGAGCCCCTGACGCTGGCTAAGCTGGTCGACGTGGTAAAAGAGAAGCTGGAGGTCCCTCATGTTCGCGTAGTAGGAGAACTCGACCGTACCCTACGAAAGGCAGCCGTTATCGGCGGCTCCGGAGGGCGCTACATGATGAAGGCGCTGTTCCGGGGAGCAGACGTGCTGGTAACGGGAGATGTGGATTATCATACGGCACAGGACGCGCTGGCCGCTGGACTTACAATTATTGATCCGGGCCACAATGCCGAGAAGATCATGAAAGTCAAAGTTGCTGAGTGGATGGAGCAGAAGCTGCAGGAGCATAAGTACGAAACCCGGGTCGTGGCTTCCCGCATCAATACGGAGCCTTTCCAGTTTGTTTGATTTCGGAATGGGAAAATAATCAGCTGTTGTTAATGTTTAATGGTTGTGTACCGCATGGAATCACGATATAATATGTAATGTTGTCCGGAAAGTTTGACAGACAATCGCTGGCGGCCGCTAAGCCGCGAGAGGAAAGTCCGGGCTCCATAGGGCAGGGTGCTGGATAACGTCCAGTCAGCGCGAGTTGAAGGATAGTGCCACAGAAATGGACCGCCGATGGCCACCTTAGGGCGGCACAGGCAAGGATGGAACCGAGGTGTAAGAGACCCCGAGGAACGCTGGTGACTTCGTTCCTGGTAAACCCCACCTGGAGCAAGACCTAATGGGACGCAGTCTCCTTCGAAGAGACAGCCTTAGCCCGAGGCGCGTCCGGGTTGGTCGCTTGAGCCGATTAGTAATGATCGGCCTAGATAGATGATTGTCGCTTATGGTGGCAGGGTAGTTCCCGTTATGACCACGAAGAGCACAGAACCCGGCTTACGGAAAACTTTCCCAACTGCACAACGTTTATGAATATGCTATGGTACAAACGCGTATTTTCTTTTCACTCCTTGTCTCGGGGTGCATAGGAAATGCGCGTTTTTTCAAGTATCAGAAAGTATAAACTTCGAAGCTCGGGTCTTCCTGATATCGCAAGAAAACTTCCTCTAGCCGCGGTTTTTCTTCTGAGAAAGTGCATCGATAGTCGTTTTTCTTAGGGGGTTGTGAAAATATTGGGAGATCATGTGCCCTGTACGGATAATCGTCCATACCAAATAGCCCTTGTGATAATAAGCTATAATCATCAACGGAAAGGAGATGCAAACACATGTCTTGTCATAACGATTATCCATGTCCTCCGGTGTCCCCGATTGTGTGCGATCCGATTGTAGTCGTGAGAGACCACTATGTACCGCAGATCGTACCGGTTATTCATCCTATAAAAGTGGTGGATAAGATTCACTGCGTGCCGGTAGAAAAACATCTGTACACGTACAGCGAAGAGGAAGTCGTAACCGAAAAAGGAGGCTATGGCGGCGTTACGGTATCCGGCAAGCGTTCCAAGAAAGCTACAGTGCGTACCAGTCGTACTCGCCGGAAGAAATAAACATGGTGGCAATGCCCCGGATCATGAATAAAGCAGCCAACGCGAGAGGGCGGAAGCTGCTTTATTCTTTATCTTTTATTCGTTAAGCCGTTTAATTTGCGGAGCTCTTGTTCCAGATTGCGAAGGGTACGGCCAGGCCACATTTGAAGAGGCACTTCAGGGGCGCCGACCGCTTTCAGGGACTGGAAGATATCGATCTGACCGTGACCGTAATATTTATCCCGTCCCTTGTCGCCGAGATCCACCGCTTGGTTGATCATGACATCCATGACCTCTTGATTGGTCAGGTCAGGGTTAAGGGAACGGATGAGCCCCGCCATGGCGGCTGCATGGGGACTTGCCATGGAGGTCCCGGACAGAGCGGCGTATTGATTTCCCGGGAAGGTGCTTGCGATATTGGTCCCCGGAGCGGCCACATCGATGTAATCGCCGTAGTTGGAATATTCCGCCCGCTTTTGATTGGAATCCGTTGCGGCGACAGCCAGCACCTCCGGATAGGCGGCAGGATAACCGGGGCGCTCCGTGTTGTCGTTGCCTGATGCGGCAACAAGCACAACGTCGCGATCATAGGCGTATTTGACGGCATCATGCAGGAACTGGGAATCCGCATAGTTGCCAAGACTCATATTGATCACCTTCGCTCCGTGATCCGTGGCCCAAATAATGCCTTCCGCGACGGCATAGGTTGTTCCCGATCCGGATCCGTCTAGCGCTTTAACGGGCATAATTTTGTTGTACCAGCTAACGCCTGCAACGCCTTCGCCGTTGTTGACCAGGGCACCGATGATCCCGGCTACGTGCGTCCCGTGCCCCACATCATCCAGGGGCTGTTTGTCTTTCTCAACAATGTTGTATCCTTCCACCAGTTGTCCGTCCAAATCGGAATGCTGAAGATCCACCCCAGTGTCAATTACGGCGATGATGACATCTTCGCTGCCTTTGGACAGATCCCAGCCCCGGTTTGTCTCGATGACGGGCAGATTCCATTGATATTCCGAAAACAGGAGATCATTCGGAATATTGACTTGGGCATTCGCCCCCTCCGGGAAATCCGAGTTAACCCGGGATTGAGGGCTGCGATCATTGGTTAAATAAATGTAGTGAGGCTCCGTGTATTTGATTTTCCACTTCTGCTGGAAATAGGAGCGCAGCTTCTGGTAATCCATATCTTTGGAACGGAAAACATAGGCATAGCCCAGTTTCCTTGGCGTTTCGCAAGATATTTCCCTGGAGATATCCAGCAGCTGCTGCTTNGACGGTTCATTTTGAAAGGACACCACGATTTCATTTTCGTAAAAATGACTGGCCTTTTCATTATCATGGCCGGTTTTGACNGTGATGTCGGAGAGGGTATCCGCATGGATGGACTCGACCCGGAATTTTCCTTCNTTNGGATACGGAATTAAGCGGAGATTCCGCTTCTGGTGATTGCTTACCTCTTGAAGCACAGCTTGATTGACCAGGGCGGCAGCGCCATATCTGCCATCCTTGGACGGTTCGGCCACAATAAAATAAGGCTGCCCCGCCGCGTTGAATTTGGGNGAATCATAAGCTTCCCCGCGTTTCAATTTCTGCTGCGCCAGTTGAAAATGATGAGCGATCCGATTTTTGTCGGTTTTGCTCATTTTGGGAAGCGGTCCTTGAACGTCCGCCATCTTGTTTTCCTTGAGGTTATACCAGCGTACTTGCTGAAAATGCTTGTGCATCTTTTGCTCTTTCTGCGTATACGCCTTGACTTGCCCCGCGCTGCGCAAAGCGTCATTGTTCAGCATTTTGCGGAGGTGTCCCCTGGCATCGAGACGGTTTAATTGATCCGTCGCCTGGATATCGCCCATAATGGTAAAATGCTTGGCCTTGTCCTCCTGCTGGGGTTTTAAGGGCCGTGACGGTTCAGCCGTTGGAGCCGGCTGTTTGGAACCGGGGATGAACAGCAAGATCAGAAGCGCGCCAATAACTGACGCCGCCCCTATAATGCTCCAAAAGGTACGGGATTTCACATATTTTCCTCCTCGCCGCATTTCAGGATTGTAAGTAATCTTAGCGTGGGAAGAGTGAATCCTTTTTATGCGTGCAAGAAATCTTTAGTCAATCTGAGTGAATGCGCCAAAAAAATGTACTAAAAATAACCTTGTAAGTGTATTCATNATAGGGATTTCGTTATCCCAAAATTTGTGTTAGGATAGTACATATTAGCATGACCGTCAGGCCGTTCGGCCTGCAGGGTCACGACCATTTAAGGGGGATCTATCGTAATGCCAGCAGACAATCTTCAGAAATTATGCTCAGAATCCAGAGAAAAGTTGAAATCTGCTATTTCGATTATGGAAACGTTTTTGAATGAACATGCTTTATCTCAATTGGTAACGGAACAGGACGAGGAAACCGTTCACTTTTACAAAGGATTTCTGTCGGATGTTCGCCATTTGCTCGTATTTTCTGAAGTTTCCTATGAGAAGCTAGGCGTTGTACAGCGTCGCCCTAATTTTGATATCGATTTTGCCGAGAAGGCTTTGTATAATTTGTATCATCGCTGTGTGAACAGCTTCTTCTATCCCAAAAATGAAAGTTATTCCGAAGATGGCCGTTACGCCTACACCGGACAGGATGCCATCCGTTTCCGGAAAAAGCCGGTCCGTCCGGCACGTGACGTCATCATGAACATTACCAAGATTTATGAAGAGCTTCGTGACGATCTTGCTTATTACGAGAGCGATTATTTGACGGAGCGCCGGATGCAATCCGAGAGAAGCCACGCTTAGTATAATTTAAGGAAGACTCTAGAGATGCCAACCGTTGGCATCTCTTTTTTGCGTTATGCGCCTAAGGCACCAACTGACAATCGTTATCGTGCATACGGGCCATAAACATAGGAAAAAATGTTGACGAGGTGATGCTAAAATGGCCAACGAAGCCAAACCATTAGTGAAGTGCAGTGTCAGCAATTGCCATTACTGGGGAGAACAAAATTTATGTCATGCCGAGATGATTATGATCGAGATTGACCGTCATGCAAATGTGAAACTTAACGAAGAGTATGGGGCAGAGCCTTACGTAGACGATCATCAGGATGTTGCTGACAAGTCTTCCGAGACCTGCTGTCTGACCTTCAAGCCGAAGGGCTGACGGACACAAGCCCCCGATAAAGTCAGGGTGCCGGGCACTTTAGGATGATGGAAATGGAGGAAGCGAGCTATGGATAAAAAACATCGCAAAATGAAGGTTGTTCAAGGCAAGCGAAACCGGGTAGACTTCCCGCGGAAGGATCACCGCGAAGAATATGCAGCCGAGGTGGCTCCGCCGATGGAAACTTCGGTGCGGCATGCAGACGAGGATAAGGCGGATCTGTCCACTGGCCGGGCGGTTGGATACGTAGGCCTGGTATTAGGGATTGCCTCCTTGTTCATGTGGTCGGTCATTCTCGGACCTATCGCGGCTGTCGTGGGTTATTACGCTTACAGCAAAGGCAGCAGAACGACAGGTGCTTGGTCCATAGGACTCGGCATTCTGGCGACGCTCAGTTATTTTATCTTGATTCCTTTCAGCAGATAATGATTGATTTATTTATCATCGTTCAATATGGGCGGGTCAACCGGGAAGCAGGGTTGCTCCGCCTATTTTTTTGTCGAATAGGTATAGCAGATTGTTCCAGTTCCGTGATAAAATAAAGGACAAGTTTGAAATTCAACTGCAGAAAGTGAGTTAAACAATGCAAATAGATCCGATATCATGGAAGCAAATGACGGATGTATCACAGACGAATACGAATTCCACCGAATCGTCAGCCGGATTTGTCAATGTGCTGAGCAGCCTGCTTAACGAAGAATCCACTTCCAAACCGGTTGAACGTTCCATGACACAGCTGGCGCCCGGTGTCACCTTTAAGGACGGGCTGTTGTGGCAGCAGTTAGGCGTTGTGGATGAGTCCGTTTCTTCGAGCACCTCGATAGAAGCAGAGTTCAACGACACGGGCGCAACAAAGCCTACGACTTTTGAGGATTTAATTACGGCGGCAGGGGAACGCTATGGCGTGCCGGTATCGTTGATCAAAGCGGTCATCGACGCGGAATCCTCGTTTAATCCGCATGCCGTCTCGTCTGCAGGTGCCAAGGGGCTGATGCAGCTCATGGACGGTACGGCGAGAGGACTCGGGGTAAGCAACCCTTTTGATCCGGCTCAGAACATCGACGGCGGTACCAAATATTTGTCCAATCTGATCCAACGGTTTGGCGGAGAGATAGCCATGGTGCTTGCTGCTTATAATGCAGGACCGACACGCATCGCGGGATTGGGTGTATCCAGCGATGAAGAGCTGATGTCCGTGGCTCATGAATTGCCCAAGGAAACCCAGGCATACATTAGCAAAGTCATGAACGCCCAGTCGAAATACGCATTGTAGTCCGACTGGGGCGAATAGTAATCTGATAAAGGATCAAACGAGAAGCGCCGCTTTGTCCAAGGCAAGATGGAGTGCGGCTTTACCGTTTGGTCTTTTTGTGTAAATATAAAGGTCTGGAATCATAAGCTATGCAATCTGCGACGCGCAAGATGGAAAGGGGAAATTACCTTGATATATTGGGATCACGCTGCAACGACCCCTCCGTTTGATGAAGTGGTGGACACGATGGCGGAAGTCATGAAGATTCATTATGCTAACCCGTCAGCCCTTCACCGTTCAGGCGAAGCGGCCGCCAAAGTGCAGAAAAGGGCAAGAGAGGTGTGCGCGGCCGCGCTGGACGTTCAGCCGGATGAGATCGTATTTACGTCCGGGGCTACCGAGGGCAATAACATGGCGATAAAAGGGGCTGCGATGCAGTACAGCAGCCGGGGCAAGCATATCATCACGACGGGAATCGAGCATCCATCCGTATATGAATGCTGCAGACAGCTGGAAACGCTGGGCTGGGAAGTGACGTACCTTCCCGTGGATGCCGAGGGCATGGTGGATCTGGCTGCCTTGAGCGAAGCGGTCCGTAAAGATACGGTGCTGGTCAGCATCATGCATGTGAATAATGAAACGGGGGCCATGCAGCCGCTGGCGGAAGTGGGGCGTATCGTGAAGGAGCGGAACCCACGCACGCTGCTGCATGTGGATGGCGTACAAGGATTCGGCAAGGTCCCGGTCTCGCTATCCGGGTGGCAGGCCGATTTGTACAGCTTGTCCGCACATAAGTTCAACGGTCCGAGGGGGATGGGGGTGCTGTACATCAGGCGAGGCGTACAGCTCTTCCCCTTGATATCCGGCGGATCCCAGGAGAGCGGGCATCGGGCGGGCACGGAGAATGTTGCCGGAGCGGTAGCGATGTCTAAGGCCATGCGATTGTCCAGGGAAAATCAGCCTGAGCTTTATGCCAGGATGACGGAGATCAGGGAGCTGCTGCTTCAGGGCATCCGCAAAATTCCGGGCTTGGCGTTAAACAGCAGCGAGCAGAGCGCACCTCACATCATTCATTTTTCGTATCCGGGATTAAAACCCGAGGTGATGGTCCACGCTCTGGAAGAGATGGGCATGCTCGTATCGACCAAGTCGGCTTGTTCTTCCAAATTCAGCGAGCCCAGCCGGGTGCTGTTAGCGATGGGAAAAGACATGGAGGCAGCTTCCTCCGGAATTCGCATCAGTCTTGGCAAGGAGCATCAGCTGGGCGATGCAGCGCGGCTGGTCGAGGTATTGGCGAAAATTTGCGGGAACCTGCGTCCCATCATAGAAAGAGAGGGTAATCGGAGATGACTTACGATAAACTGCTGCTTCGCTTTGGCGAGTTTACCCTGAAAGGCAAAAACCGCAACCGGTTCGAGAGATCGGTGCTGAATCATATTCGAAGCGTGCTCAGACCGTACCCGGGTGCGAAAATCATCAAGGAATACGGCCGCCTGTACGTCGAGCTTAACGGAGAGTCTCCCGAGGCGCTGATTCAAGTGCTGAGGAAGGTATTTGGCCTGGTTTCCATCAGTCCGGTTCGCGTATGCCCTTCGGAACCTGACCGCATTATCGAAGCAGCGGTTGATTTTGTGGGACAGAAGGAACTGGAAGGCACGGTAACCTTTAAGGTCAATGCCAGAAGAGTATGGAAGCAATTCCCTCATTCCTCGCAAGAGATGAACCATTTGNTCGGATCGCCATTGCTGCGGACCTATCCCCAGCTTAAAGTGAAGGTGAAGCAGCCCGATATGGAGNTGCGCGTGGAAATTCGGGAGAACGAGACGTATTTGTACTATGAAGTGATTCCCGGCGCGGGCGGTTATCCCCTNGGTACGAACGGGAAGGCGATGCTGCTCCTCTCCGGAGGAATTGACAGTCCTGTAGCGGGCTGGTCAGCGATGCGAAGGGGACTTGAAATTGAGTGCGTCCACTTTTACAGCTTCCCCTACACCAGCCAGCTTGCGAAGGAAAAGGTCATGGAGTTAACGAGGTTGTTATCGGGCTATACAGGAAGAATCAAGCTTCACCTGGTGCCGTTTACCGATGTGCAGACCTCCTTTGTCGGCATCGGCCAGGACAATCTGATCATTACGTTTATGCGCAGAGCGATGTTACGGATTGCTTCCTCGCTTGCTGAACGGGAAGGGGCACTGGCGATCGTGACCGGGGATAGCCTAGGACAAGTGGCTAGCCAAACGCTGCCGAGCATGAATGTGATCGGAAGAGCTACCGAACTGCCGCTGCTCCGGCCGCTCGTCATGATGGATAAGAACGACATTATCAACATTGCAATGGACATCGGCACATTTGACACGTCGATTCTGCCGTATGAGGATTGCTGCACGTTGTTTGTGCCTAAATCACCGACCACCAATCCGAATCTGAAGATTATCGAGAAGGTGGAGGCTTCGCTTACCGAGCTGCCTGTCTTGATCCAAGCGGCGATTGAAAGCACGGAGACCGTGATCATCACGCCGGACAGTAAGATCGGCGAGCTTGGCGAGAAGCGTGAGGAGCCTGTGGTCAACGAAGACTGGTTCTAAATCGNGTATGAAGCGGTAGCCNCCATGGCGCCGCCGACACAGCGTCTTATGCTGTTCGATTAGAATAAAGACCATAAAAACGCCCCGAGGCTTATCGATAAGCCTCGGGGCGTTTTTATGGTATGTCGAGACCGTTAGGACAGGGTGGACGACTGACGGCGAGCGGCTGATTTTTTTTTCAGATGTCCTGCCGTCAGCACGCCGACGATGATGGCGGCAATTAACAGATACTTTATAATCTGGTGCCCTTCAAAGTACCCTATAAAATGCTTCTCCTCGGTAATCATGGAGGATGCCGTATATGCAAGCACCACTGAACCTACATAGATAATCCATGGGAAGCGGTTGATCAGCTTGATGAACAAGGTGCTGCCCCATACCACGATGGGAACGCTGATGAGCAGGCCCAGGGTTACAAGGATCATGTTATGTTTGGCCGCGCCGGCAACGGCAATGACGTTGTCCAGGCCCATGGCGGCATCGGCTACAATGATGGTGCGGATGGCTGCGCCCAGGTTGTTGCCAGCTTTGATATTGCCGTGATCATTATTATCGTCGGTCAACAGCTTGTAAGCAATGCCGATCAGGAGCACGCCACCCACAAGCAGCAGCCAAGGGATGTTAAGCAGCCAGACGACAAGGATGGTGGCTATGATGCGGAGAACTACAGCACCTGCCGTACCGTAGATAATGGCTTTTTTCTGGGTTTCCTTCGGAAGATTTCGTGCCGCAAGACCGATCACGATGGCGTTGTCCCCAGCCAATATCAAATCCAAAAACACAATGTTGATTAATGCGAGAAAAAATTCAGCGGCTGTGGTTTCCATGAATGTCACTCCTCTTAGAATACGTTCCACCATTAAACAAAGTGGATTTATTATAGGCCTATTTTTCCTGNTGTGCAAGCATAGCCTGGACAAAAACCACATATGTGTAGAGTGGGGGTGNTGTTCTGGTGGAGACGATTTTTTTGTTGGGACAAATATTAGTGATCAATCTTGTACTCAGCGGCGACAATGCCTTGGTCATTGCTATGGCCAGCAAGGATCTTCCGGAAATACACCGCAAACGGGCCGTTTGGATCGGGACGGCAGGGGCTGTGCTTTTACGCTGCATTCTGACTTTTGTGGCCGTCCTGCTGTTGAAAATTCCGTTTCTGCAGGCTGGCGGCGCGTTGCTGCTCATCTGGATCGCGGTCAAACTGATGATGCAAAAAGAACATGATCCTGCGAGCATGGCCAGGGCCTCCACGATATGGGGCGCGGTCAATACGATTCTGATCGCCGATTTTGTCATGAGCCTGGACAATGTCTTGGCAATCGCGGGGCTTGCCAATGGCGATCTCTCCCTGATTGTCATCGGGATTATATTAAGCATTCCAATTGTTGTATGGGGAAGCGGGATGATCTCCAGGCTGCTTCAAAAGTTTCCCGTACTGCTCTATATAGGTGCCGGTATTCTAGCTTTTACAGCAGGCGAAATGCTCATACAGGATTCTCGCGTCGGCTTGCTGCTGGCTTATTGGATGCCCAATGCGCACAGCTTGCTGCCGATAATCGTTGCGGGTTTCGTTGTCCTCATCGGCGGATTGCAGACGGTAAGACGGACAGGCACGTAAAAGGGGATACTCCTGAAAGGTGAGAAGTTGGACATACTCATGCAGAAGCTGTAAACCGGATAAATGGACGACTGTCTCCCGCAGTCGTCCATTTCTTGTGATGTAAGGCCGATGCCTCATTAGACGAGTTGGGTAATTTTTAAGCGGAACAAGCTCGGGATATGGTTTTTTTTGTCGGTTTGGGCTAAAATTAACGTAACTGCTTCTGTTAGAAACCGCTGTTTATGGTGATACATATATTGAAGAGAGGGTGATCAAATGTCCTCCAGAAAAGATTTGGCGCTGGGTATTTTCATCGTTGTCGCTGGAGTCGTTATTTTGCTGGGCAAGCTTGGCGTGTTCGGATTTCTGGGCAGAACGTTATGGCCGCTCGTCCTGCTGCTGCCGGGTATTTTTTTGCATATCCTGTTTTTTGGTCGCCGGGCTTCTGCCGCCGTACTGATACCGGGCGGTATTCTGACGGTATACGGGCTTCTGTTCCTTATATGCAATATCGGCGGGTGGGGACTAATGGCCTCATTATGGCCTGTTCTCATTCTCGGTGTGGCCGTAGGCCTGTTTGAGTATTATCTGTACGAGAGCCCGCGTCCCGGCGCTGCATTGCCGATTGCGCTTGGTTTGACGGCGCTTTCCGTTGTGATATTCATCTTCACCTGGCTTCAGACAAGAGCGTTCTACATTATTGCGCTGATCTTGATCGCGGCGGGCGCTTGGATGATCTTCGGCCGCAATCGTTCCAGACGCAATAATAAATGGAGCCGGGGCTGGTAAACGGGAAGAGGTAAAAGTTGCTGGAAGTTTTCTGAAAAGACTTGATTTTCCCGCTCGTTTACCTATATTATAGGATGTATGTTGAAGCGTCGGCATGTCGTCCGGCGCTTTCTTTGTGGCTCATTCGAATAGAAGGGATTTGAGATATATTTATGCAATCAAGAGATCAGATTCGCAACATTGCCATTATTGCTCACGTTGACCATGGCAAAACAACACTTGTAGACCAACTGCTGCAGCAGTCCGGTATTTTCCGGGAGCATGAGACGCTGCAGGAGCGCGCGATGGACTCCAATGATTTGGAGCGCGAACGCGGTATTACCATCCTAGCCAAAAATACGGCTATTACGTATAAAGATTTCTTGATCAACATCGTGGATACGCCTGGACACGCCGATTTCGGCGGTGAAGTCGAACGTATCATGAAAATGGTCGACGGCGTTCTGCTCGTTGTTGACGCATACGAAGGCTGCATGCCTCAGACCAAGTTCGTTCTGGGCAAAGCGCTTGCCCATAACTTGACGCCGATCGTCGTTGTAAACAAGATCGACCGTCCGGCTGCCCGCCCAGCTGAAGTGATCGATGAAGTGCTTGACCTGTTCATTGAGCTTGGAGCGAACGACGACCAGTTGGACTTCCCCGTAGTATATGCATCTGCCCTAAACGGTACTTCCAGCATGGATCCGGAGAAGCAAGACGATAACATGCTTGCTCTTTACGAAACCATTATCGACCATATCCCTTCCCCTACCGAGAAAGTGGACGAGCCTCTGCAGTTCCTCGTGACCTTGATGGATTACAATGAATACCTNGGCCGTATCGCNGTCGGCCGCGTGAATCGCGGTGTCATTAAGCAAGGCCAACCGGTTNCCGTTATGCTTAGAGACGGTTCCACGAAGAATGCCCGTATCGAGAAGCTGTTCGGTTTCCAGGGACTGAAGCGGATCGAGGTTGCCGAAGCAGGCGCTGGCGACATCGTGGCGATCGCAGGCATCAAAGACATCAACATCGGAGAAACCATTGCGGATCCACAGCATCCGGAAGCCCTCCCGGTTCTTAAAATTGACGAGCCTACCCTGCAAATGACGTTCCTGGTGAACAACAGTCCCTTTGCCGGACGCGAAGGCAAATGGGTGACATCCCGCAAGCTTCGCGACCGTCTCTTCAAAGAACTGGAAACGGACGTCAGCTTGCGAGTGGATGAGACGGACAGCCCGGATGCCTATATCGTTTCGGGACGCGGTGAGCTTCACCTCAGTATCCTGATTGAGAATATGCGTCGTGAAGGCTATGAGCTTCAAGTATCCAAGCCTGAAGTTATCGTAAGAGAAATCGATGGCGTCAAAATGGAGCCGATCGAACGCCTCCTGATTGACGTGCCGGAAGAGAGCATGGGCGCTGTTATGGAAAGCCTTGGGACACGCAAGGCCGAAATGGTGAACATGGTGAACAACGGAAATGGTCAAGTCCGTCTGGAATTCCTGATTCCGGCTCGCGGGCTTATCGGCTACCGCACCCATTTCTTGACGCTGACACGCGGCTACGGTATTATGAACCACGCGTTCGACAGCTATGGCCCGCTGGTTGGCGGCCAAGTGGGCGGACGCCATCAAGGCGTGCTGGTTTCCACGGAAAACGGATCTTCGACGTTCTACGGCATGATGTCGGTTGAAGACCGCGGAACCCTGTTCCTGGAACCGGGGACCGAGATTTATGAAGGCATGATCGTCGGGGAGCATACCCGCGACAACGATATCGTCGTCAATATTTGTAAAGAGAAGCAATTGACCAACGTTCGTTCGGCAACGAAGGACGATACGGTGAAATTGAAAACACCGGTNATTTTCTCGCTTGAGCAAGCTCTGGAATACTTGAACGACGACGAGTATTGTGAGATTACGCCGAAATCCGTTCGTCTCCGCAAGAAGATTTTGAACAAGAGTGAGCGCGAACGCGCAGAAAAACATCGTAAAATGGCGCAAGCAAATCTATAATAGATAGAGATCTACTTGCCCAAAAGGAGTGAACCTATCATGCAGGAATGGTTTGCCGCGCACCCGCTCGTTTCGTATATCGTCATTTTTGTGCTGATCACCTACGTTTACAACAAGGTATTCCGAGTGAAGCAGAAGCTCCCTCTGTTGAAGGAGATTCTCCTGTATATCTTGATGGCCCTGGGTTCGGCGATACTGCTTGTGTTTCAGATCGATAAGCTGCCGATTATCCAATGCTTGTTGGTCGCCGTGGCGTTGATGCTGATGGTGCGTATTCGATACTTTGTTGAAGATCGTCAGAAGAAGAAGGCTCAAGCCGAGCCGAAGTCATAAGGTTTGTAGAAATTTAGCAATTCAGGCAACAACCATACGGCAACTTTTTGTCAGTCCCCATCGTTTATAAGAGAGAGAAGTCAACCATGGTCCGGTAAATGCTTCGCAATTTGAAGCGTTTATCGGACATTCATCTAATTTGAATGAAATCAGGTGTTATGATATGAATCCTACTCATACCAGTCTCCCTCCAAGAGCCAAAAGTGGGGGGAAGGGCAAGAAACAGCCAGTTCCTAAAAAGAAAAAAANCCCATGGAAATCTTTTTTTAAATTTATTCTGATCGTACTGCTAATCGCGGTTTTGGCGGCAGCAGGTTATGNCGGGTANCTCTTCTTCAAGGGGAATCAGGTCATCGAGAAAAGCGGGATCGACAAGCCGGTAGCTCCGGGCCATTCCGCAAAAGAAAAACCGATTACCGTGCTGCTCTTGGGAACCGATCATCGTCCGGAAACAGGGACGTATCTGACGGACGTGGTAATGGTCGCCTCCATGCATCCGGAAACCAATACGTCGACGCTGGTATCCCTGCCGCGGGATACGCTGATTGAACTTGAAGGATACAAGGCGACAAAGCTGAACGCCTACTACCCAAGATTCAAAGCAGCTTATAAAGCAGCCGAGAAAAAGGAGCCGGGCAGCGGCATTCCGGCAGAAGAAGAAATGAAAGTCATGATGAGCAAGTACCTTGGCGTTAATATCGATTATGTAACGGTCATCGATTTTCAGGGTTTCCGCGAGGTCGTGGATACCTTCGGCGGGGTGGATGTTAACGTACAATACAACATGTGCCACCGGGATTCCGTGGATGGAACCGACATCAACCTGACGGTGGGTCCGCAAAAGCTGGATGGCAAGAAGGCGCTAGACTATGTGCGTTACCGCAAATCAATGAACTGTAATCCGAAGACCAAGGAGTCCAACGACTTTGATCGCAATGCCCGCCAAAGCGAAGTGCTGCATTCCTTGCTCGACAAGATGAAATCGTTTGGCGGCGTTACCAAGGTCGGTAATGCGCTGGATGCNGTCAGCGACAACATGACCACTGATTTCGAGCAGGAGCAAATCCGGAATTTGCTCGCAACTTATTATGATATTGGAAAAGAAGACGTTAAATTTATGCCGATTACCGGTGAGTGGAGAAGTCCTAACGTTTACATTAATGCAAATGAACTCAATGCAGCCAAACAAGCGCTGCAAGATGAGCTTGCAGGGAAACACAACGCCGGCGATCAGGGAGCAGAAGCGGATTCTGCAACGGCTCCGTGACAATTGAAGGCAAGTTTTATCGTATGTTATAATACAATGTATCAGATGGAGATCATTGTACAGGAGGCCNANGGAATGTCCTACCTCATGATGCATACGACACACCCATTGATCCATAGTCGGCAGACGGGTTGCCTTGCCCCTGCATTGGTGCGGGCGGATTCCATTAGGGAACGGGGATCCTTCGGATGTCGTCCTTCTGATTCCATGTCGCTCATGACGGGTTCTTTCGACATGGGTGTCCATGCTGCACCGAATAAGCAGTCATACTCCGAATATGTAAACGGTCATGTCCCTAGCGAAGCAGTTATGCCGGTTAGTGGCGTTGTTATGACCTTAAAAAAAGCCCAGTGAGCTTCACTGGGCTTTTTTTGTATGAAATTTGGAGACTTGTGACGGACAAACTCGGGTCATGACGGGATGTGTCCGCGCATAGGGCCGAATCGTCCTCAAGTTTATTTCCTGTCTTGCGGATGGGCCGGTGCATGACCGCGATGATTTGGTTTTACCGTTTTAGCACCGTTTTGCTGGACATTTCCGTTTCGCGGTACATTTCCGTCTCGCGGCGTTACGTCTTTCGGCAATTGAGGGATGATACGGCCAACGATGTCTGCAAGTTCACTGGCAAGTCCGGAAACAGGATGTCCCTCCTGAATGTGCCGACCAAGCTCGGCAATCCGGTTGGCTACGTCCAAATCGGCGGTAACCAGCGCATTGGCGCCTGCCGGATCGGTTTGAAGGGCTTCCGCGACCGTGTATTTAATGGTTCCAACTTCTGCACGATCTAAATCTCCTTCTACATTCAGCCCGACGACAGCCGTATTGCCCATGACAACACAGTTCGCATTTTTAACGCCAGGCACGCTCTCAGCCAGTGATTTCAGGTGATTTGCGGTTGTAGCGTCAACTCGTCCGTTGTTATCATTTACGTTACCGACACGCCCCGTATTGGGGTTATCCGGTGTCCAACCGTCTACATTGTTGGTGGTATAACCTCTGTTCCCGTTCATGTTGCGAACACTGTTAGCAGTGGTTCCATCGGTTTGATTACGAGGAGAGGGTGATGCATGGTTATTGGCGGTCCCGCAGCCTGCGAGCAACAACACCGCCAGCATAATGGATAGAGCAGCTCTCATGGATTGATCTGTCCTTTCGTAATAGAATTCGCTAAATTACTCCAGTCGCTACGCTTATTATGTCCGGGACGGAAAGGTTTATGTGTGTACCTGATGAAGAAGCAGTGGAGGGATAAGATGAAAAAAATATTTGTACTGGATACGAACGTACTGCTGCATGATCCTCAATCGATCTATGCATTCGAGGAGCATGAAGTCATCATTCCTGCGGTGGTTCTTGAAGAGATTGATTCCAAGAAGCGAAATGCCGATGAAATCGGCCGCAATGCCCGTATGGTCTCCCGGTTGCTTGATGGGCTTAGAGAACAAGGTCATCTTCACGACGGAGTTCTTCTGGAAAACGGCGGGACGTTGAAGGTTGAGCTTAATCATCGCAGCTTCGTCAAGGTACAGGAGTTATTTAGCGAAGCATCGAACGACAATCGTATTTTGGCTGTCGCGTTAAATTATAAATTGGAGGAGGAGCCGAAGGAGGACGGAAGACCTGTTGTTCTTGTCAGCAAGGATGTTCTCGTTCGAATAAAAGCGGATGTGCTTGGGCTAACGACTCAGGATTATCTATCTGACCGCACGGCAGACCCAAGCGAATTATATCCGGGATTCTCAACGATCAAGGTGCATCCTTCCGTGATTGATGAATTCTACAGCTATCGTTATTTGCCGATTAAGCCACTTCAACTCTCCTATCCGCTGTATCCGCACGAATTCGTTATTCTGAAGGACGAGATGGGATCCGGCAAGTCTGCCCTGCTTCATGTGAATGAGGATGCATCCCGACTAGAGCCGCTACATCTAAGCAACGAGCCCGTATGGGGCATCAGTGCCCGGAATGCTCAACAGCGCATGGCGATTGAACTTCTCTTGAATGACGACATTCCGCTGGTTACCATTACGGGAAAAGCCGGAACGGGCAAAACCTTGCTGGCATTGGCAGCAGGACTATCCAAAGTGGAGGATGAGCACAAATACAAAAAACTGCTCATTGCGCGTCCGGTCGTTCCCATGGGGAAAGATATCGGATATTTGCCGGGAGAAAAGGAAGAGAAGCTGAGACCGTGGATGCAGCCGATCTATGACAACCTGGAGTATTTGTTCGATACCAAGAAATCCGGCGATATCGATAAAATATTGATGGGTCTGGGAAGCATTCAGGTAGAAGCACTGACTTACATCCGCGGTCGCTCCATTCCGGGTCAGTTCATCATCGTTGATGAGGCTCAGAACTTGTCCCGCCACGAGGTCAAGACGATTGTTTCCCGGGCGGGAGAAGGGAGCAAGGTGATACTGATGGGGGACCCCGAACAGATTGACCACCCCTACCTGGATGCCGTTAGCAATGGGCTGACCTATGTGGTCGAACGATTTAAGCAGGAAGGTTTAAGCGGGCATATTACGCTGACTAAAGGGGAGCGTTCCAAGTTGGCACAGCTGGCGGCCGATTTGCTGTAGCGTTATATTTCCCGAGAAATGATCTCACAAAGTAACTTGTGCAAGAAGGACTGTCCGGAATTCATTGGACAGTCCTTTTCGCAATCGGGTCCTATTAGTAAAATATGGACTGGTAAATTATAAAAAAAGATAGGACAAGAGCACTATAAGTTTGGTAAAATAAGGGCATGCGACTATGGGAGGAGTGAAGAGGGATATGAAGCGGAAGAAATATTGGTTCTTATTCGCCATTTTATTATTATCCTTATCCAGTTTATCTCCCAGCTTTGACTTCACTCATCATACGAGACGGGAACCGCCTGGGGATGAACCGATTCCTCCGCAGCAGAGGCCGGAGGTACCGGAGAGCGACCTGGGCCCCATCAAGGTCGGCGTCCAATTGAATCCGGACGATCTGAGGCACCTGAAAGCGCTCAACGAACGCTTTATGGAAGAGACCGGAGCCGTGATCGAAATCACGCCTCTGGAAACGGCCGATACGGAGAAGGAATCGTTTTTGCTTCATATGTCCCTTGGCGAAGGACCGGACATTATATTAACGGATTCCCATTACGTTAAAGCGCTTGCAATGACGGGATATTTATTGCCCGTCGATGCATCACAGACAACGGTGACCGGCGAGGATACCCTGAATGGTCTTCTCCCGCAGCTGCAATGGAACGGGTATCAATGGGGAATGCCTTTTGATATAGATCCCTATATCGTGACCTGGCAGATTGAAGGGAAGGACGGCGCCTCATTTAACATGCCGGAGAGCCGTCAGGCCTGGCAGGAATATATGGAGCTTCATAAGACGAGCCCTGTCCTCTCATTTGATCCGAAGGATCCTTACGCCTTCGGCGCGGCGGTGCATTTGCTTGAAGGCGATCCTTCCAAGCCGGATCAAGAAGTCCTTGAAATGTTAATACGCAATCACNTTCGAACGCTGGAATCGTCCCACGACNCAGCAGNTACGATAGAAACGGGGCAGGAACATGCCTCTGGCATAGAGGCGGGTTCCGTGGTCGTTGAGCCGTATTCGAGTTTTGCGGANCGAGAGGTAAGCGGAATGTCTTCCGCATTGGCCATGGGAAAGAGTCATTTGAATACGCCGGTTGTACGAGCGAGAAGTTTCGCTGTAGCCGCACAGACAGAGTCGTCTGCGCTTGCCATGAAATGGATTACGTATATGACAAGCAAAGAGACGCAGCAGGAGTGGAGCAAAACGTCAGGAACACTCCCCGTTGTACCTGAAATGTATGTCACGGGCACGAACCTGAGGGATCGGGGCATTTGGCAAAAAGCNGCGGTTCCCGCCCAGGTGCTGCTCTCCCGGAATGAGCCTGCCGCCTTGGATTTTGGCGATTCGGAAGGTTTCCAGACTTATAGCCAATCAGCATATCGATTGCTGCATGGCGAAATAACGGTTAAAGAATATATGAAATTGTACACGCCTGCTCAACCATAACAAGAAAAAGCTGCCCTCGCGGGCAGCTTTTTCTATAGATCCAGCTCCATTTTGACCACTAATCGTTGATCATCGCTTGCGACCTCCGTCGCTTTCAAGAAAGAAACCAGCTGCTTGGGATAAAAGTTCATGTCGAATTCTTCCTGCAGCGCTCTGCGCGTTGTATCGGGCAATTCCAGCCGGTTGAACACAAGTTTGTCGACTTCAAACATAATGGCATTCTCCGGTTCGTTAATGACGGTGTATTTCCCTTCAATCAGCAGCGACAAATTTCCGCTTTCGCCGGAAGCTATTACTTTTCCATCGTCAAAATGAAACGCAAAGCTATTGAAGATTTCGTCTTCGGATCTTAAAAACGTGTTGAGATCATCTTCATGGATGTCGATGGTGTATACCTTTCCGTTGGTCTTCAGCATATTTTTGCTGCCTTGGACGAACGACGGCAGATTTTCCATGGCGTTAGCCAGGGCCTGGAAATGACGCTTCACCTCGTACAGCCCTACATTCTCCCAATAGAGGGTAAACTCCTCGATCAGCCTCTTCATGGCATCGGGATTGCCGCTGGCTGTGAGTGCTCCATCTACCTGCTGCTCAAGCGCAAGCACCCGTTCGCGCTGCTTCACCAGGCTGTCCTTTACTTCGGCGAGCTGGGACGCATTCCGTGCTGCTTCAGCCTGAGCGGAAGCAAGGGAGCGGTACTGATTGTTATATACGGTAAGCGTATCCCGNTCGTTCTGAATAATAATATCGTAAAAGTCCATGATGCGGAAAAAGCCGGCTAAGTCTTTTGCAGACAGCAGCATGAAAAATAAGCTATCCCGCTCACCCATGTAATATGACCGAAGGACGGCAGCTGCTCGATCTCGCCGGTCTTCAATACGCAAGCCCATATCCTGGATTTGGATTTGCAGGTCGCTCTGAAGAGTCTGCAATTCCTCCATGCGTTTGGTTATCCGTTCGATTTCATGATCGATTTCCACGATGGAGAGGCTGTCCTCCAGAAGCTTGCGCGCCTCTTCCGAGTCAGGCATGACGGGGCTGACATCCTGCTGGGAATAAACCGCGGCGGGAGCCCCAAAGAAGCTGAAGAACAGGGTTAAACACAGCAAGACCGGGAGGAGTGGGTATTTTACTCGTACTTTCAAACGGGAGTCCTCCTTGCATGGTTGTTAGTCGAAAGGATACCAACCACGGTCTGTCCCTTCATTTTAACCAATATATGACGCGTACGACTCAATTATCAACCATTAGGCACTAAAAAAGCGATCCGGCAGCTAAAGCACCTGATCGCTCTTTTAAGTACTTGTTCTCTAATCGCAAGGAAAAATCCACCAGCGGCCTCAGGTTGTCCAGGTTGACCGCCGGCGGATCTCGTTTATCGCTTGCATGGTTTACATATTAGAGTGGTTTGCCCATAATGAAGACCGTCCAGTAGCTAAAGCCTGTGAAGGTCACGATCATATAAGCCCAGAAGAGAAGAATATAGGTTCTCTCCGTGAATTTCAAATATCCCAGGATCACGAAAAATGCAGTCTGCAGGAAGAAAAGCAGTGCCATTTCAATATGATCTCCGGCAAAGGCCATCAACCCGATGGTCAGGGTGAAAAAGCCAAGGACTCGAAACATCCGTGCCACGATTATATCCTCCTCTCGTATGTACGCACATAATGCTGCTATGAACATTATAGCGTTATGGGAAAAACGTGTAAACGCCTAACTCAAGAAAACCCTTTATTTTTTATTATTAACCCGAAGCAGGGCATTGAATTCGGGAACAATTTGGATGAAACGCCCCTTTTCCCTCCGTAAGAGTATGATCTGTAATCAAAATGGAAATACATTTTAGTATCAAATAGATTCTATGAACTCTATGAGAGGCATAGAAATGAACTAAGCAGTTTTTATACCCTATTCAGCAGCCGATTTACGGTATTGAAGACGGTTATTTTAGGATGTCGTTAGGAGGGTTTTATGGTATGTCAGCAGTGAGACAGGATGCATGGAGCGCAGAGGACGACCTAATACTGGCGGAGGTGACCCTGCGTCATATTCGTGAGGGCAGCACCCAATTGGCTGCCTTTGAGGAAGTCGGAGAAAGAATAGGCCGGACGTCGGCGGCTTGCGGATTTCGTTGGAACAGCTGTGTTCGCAAGAAATATGAGGATGCTATCAGCTTGGCGAAATCTCAGCGTCAAAAGAGAAGTTATTATAAGAAGCAGCCTTCCGCTAGCGGACCTCAAGTTGCAGGATTGGCAGCTCCGGAAATGGAGCACGATGTTTATAAAAATGATGGCGCAAGCGAAGAGACGCTGTCCATCGATGCGGTGATCCGTTTCCTTCGTCAGTGGAAGGGCGGGCTGCAGGAAAGTTCACGCCAATACAAACTGCTTGAGAAGAATTTGCGTGAAAAAGAGGATGAGCTTGCAAGGCTACGCAGCGAGAATCAACGGTTGTTGAAGGAAGTAAGCGAAGTGAAAACCGACTACCATGTGGTCAATGACGATTATAAGGCACTGATTCAGATTATGGATCGGGCACGGAGACTGGCTTTTTTGAATGAAGAGGATGAGGAACTGAAGACCCGCTTCAAAATGGATGCCAACGGTAATCTGGAACGAATCGAATAGGTAAAGGTTATCCTGATCCGCCGTAACCCGCACTAGTGCATTTCATGCGCTTTGGCGGGTTATTTGTGCGTATTGAAGATTATTCTGATATATACTAAGACTAGCACATCATGTTTAATGACAGTAATGGGGGATGATCATGAATATACATATCATCGGGGCCGGATCTTTGGGCCTGTTATATGCCGGCAAACTTGCAGCTTCAGGCTGCAGTGTCACGGTATGGTGCCGCAGCGAGGAGCAGGCGAGCAAACTCCGGACTTCCGGCATCACGATCGAGAAGACGGAGGGGAAGCCTCAGACCGTTGCCCCCAAATCTTTTTCGGTCCGTGCATGGGATGCCTTTGCCGAGTCGGGAGCGGCAGCGGATGCGGATTATCTCTTTCTCATGTTGAAACAGCAAGGGATCGAAGAAATGGCCAGGGACGTGCTGGCACCATTCGGACACAATCACCGCAATCTCATATGTTTTCAGAACGGTACGGGCCATTTGGAACGGCTTCGGGAGCTGCTGCCCATGTGGAAGCTCTATGCAGCGATTACCACGGAAGGAGCCAAGCGTACAAGCAGTTCCTCGGTTCTGCACGCCGGCAATGGAACGACGACAATCGGCAAAATGATGCCTGCTTCGAGCTTTATAGGGGCTACACATCATGAAGATCATGATATTGAGCTGGTTAAAGAGCTGAATAGAGCAGGATTTGAAGCTTTATTGTCGAATGAGATGGATGAGATGATCTATCGTAAACTGCTGATGAATGCNNTCATTAACCCTTTGACTGCATTGTGGCGGATTCCTAACGGAGCGCTGTTAAACTCCCCTGAACGGGCCGGGCTTATGAAGCAGCTGTATCATGAAGGAATCCTTGTATATGAAGCTGCCGGAATTCCGTATGGAAACAAGCTGTGGGAATGGATTGTAAGCGTCTGCCAATCNACTTCAGGTAACACGTCCTCCATGCTAAAGGACGTGATGGACGGCCGAACGACGGAAGTTGCCTGGATTAACGGAAGCATTGTCCAGCTTGGACACAAATATGGCGTTTCTGTGCCAAAACACGAGCTGATCACGCAGCTCATCGAGGGGATGAATCTATAGGGGGTCTTAGCATGGGATTTTTACAGGGTCTGTTTAACACATTGAGTCTTTTTCCGTTCATTCCGTTTCTGATCGTGTATATCATAGTGCTCCAAAGAAATAAGAATCGAAAACAAGCGCTGGAGCTGGCGATGGATATCACCACCTTTTTTATGCTGTTCTCGGTATCCGCCTTGTTTAATAATACGTTTCAGACCAAATTCGGATTTTATCTGATACTCCTGATGCTGCTGATCGCGGCGGGGCTGATCGGGAGCGCGCAAAACCGCTGGAAGGGCAAGGTAAACGGAAAAAGGCTGCTGCGAGCCGTGTGGAGGCTCGGCTTTGTCACGATGGGTTTTGGTTACATAGTTTTTACATTTTTTGGTCTACTCACCTACATAATTAAGATGATGTAAGTACAATCTAATAACTAGTATTATATGATAAATCTGTTTGATCATTGGGTCAGGCAGATTTTTCAATTTCTTGATTTCTGGATTTTTTTGACCACTGGTTGTATAATCGATAAGCATATACCTAAAATCTATGAGGGGGATACCGCAAGATGAAGAAACAAAAGAAACTACTGCTTCTCATGACGCTGATTCTTGCCTTCAGTTCAGTGTTGGCAGCATGTGGAGCTAACAAGAATGATCAAAGCGCCAACAATGGGGGAGCGGGTAACAAACCGAAAGAGCAAGTCTTTCGCATGAACCTTGCTTCCGACCCTCCAACATTGGATCCGGGGTTGTCTCAAGACAATACATCGAATACGGTAATCAATGCTGTGTTCGAAGGTCTGGTTCGTAAAGGTGCAGAAGGCACTGAAGAGCCGGGCGTGGCTGAAAAATGGGATATTTCGGAAGATGGACTGAAATATGTCTTCACCCTTCGCCAAGATGCCAAATGGAGCAACGGCGATCCTGTAACGGCCAAGGATTTTGAATACGCATGGAAACGCGTACTTGATCCAAACTTTACTCCTGCATCACCGTACGCATATCAGCTGTACTATATCAAGAACGCTGAAGCTTACAATCTTGGAGAGATCAAAGACGCCAATGAAGTGGGCGTAAAAGCTACCGATGATTACACGCTGGAAGTTACGCTGGAGAACCCAACGCCATACTTCCTCAGCTTGATGTCTTTCCAAACGTACTTCCCGGTTCACAGCTCTGTGGAAGGTAATGCTTCTTGGGCGACCAAACCGGACACTTTGATCGGCAATGGTCCGTTCAAAGTTTCACAAATGACAAAAGGTCAAAAGATCGAGCTTGTTAAGAATGACCAATATTGGGACAAGGACTCCATCAAACTTGAAAAAGTCCAAATGAGCATCGTCAACAGCTCTGCAACTGAACTCTCAAGCTACCGTAACGATGAATTGGATTATGCAGGTCACCCAACAGGCAACATCCCGACGGATCAACTGACGGCGATCAAAAAGGAACTGGGCGATGAACTGATGATCAAAGGGATTTCATCGACGTATTTCTATATCTTTAACACAACGGAAGAGCCATTCGACAATGTGAACATCCGTAAAGCATTTTCTATGGCGATTGACCGTAAAGCGATCGTAGAGAAAATTACGCAAGGCGGACAATTGCCTGCTTACGGCTTTGTTCCTCCAGGCATCAAGGGTGAGTCCGATGAGTACCGTAACGAGGTGCCGGATACTTACTTCCAAGAAAATCTTGAAGAAGCCAAGAAACTGCTCGAGCAAGGAATGAAGGAGAAAGGCTATACCACAATGCCTGAAGTTACTCTGATCCACAACTCCGATGACAACCACAAGAAAATTGCGCTTGCCATTGCCGATATGTGGAAGAACAACCTTGGCGTTACTGTGAAGGTTCAAAACCAAGAGTGGGGCGTATTCCTTAAGAATCGTGATGACTTGAACTATCAAGTGGCACGTTCCGGCTGGGGGGCGGACTATAACGACCCGATGACTTATATCGATATGTGGACATCCAACGGCGGTAACAATGACACTGGTTTCAAAAACGAAGAATACGACAAACTTGTGAAGGATGCCTATGCGACAAGCGATAATGCCAAACGCATGGAGCTGATGTCCCAAGCTGAGAAAATTCTCGTTGAAGACAACCAAGTGGTCATGCCGATCTACTACTACTCCAGTGTGTCCCTGGTTAAACCATGGGTGAAGAACTTGCATCTGGATTATAAAGGTGACATTGATTTCACACGCGCATATATCGAGTAGTCTTTTGTAAACCATTATAAAAGGTTACGTTTCGGGATATATATGTGGGGCATTCTAAACCTCATATATATCCCGATTTTTTATATGAGCGCAAGGTTTCCAAATCTTGTGTCCGTTGGGGAAAGTTAAGGGATGCCCAATCCGTCCTGGAATTATACAATTATAGAGACGGCTTGGTTTAGAAGAACAGATCAGGAGGCTAGCGAAATGCTGAGGTATGTGGCGAGTAAGTTTTTTTATATGCTTGTATCGTTGTTCATACTGATCTCAGCCACTTTTTTTCTTATGAAAGCCATACCGGGCGATCCGTTTATGGGAGAGAAAAAGCCATCGCCTGAAATTCTGGCGAGGCTGATGGAGCAGTATGATTTGGATAAACCGGTATTTCAGCAGTATACGAAATACTTGGGCAATATCATCCAGGGTGACTTTGGCTTGTCCATGAAGAAACAGGGACAATCCGTAACAGATATTATTGTAGACACGTTCGGCCCGTCACTACGTTTGGGTCTTATCGCGATTGTGGTATCCGTCATCGTGGGCGTCCTGCTGGGGATGCTTGCAGCCTTGTATCACCGCAAGCTGATTGACAACATCGCCATGATTATCTCGGTTCTGGGCATCGCGGTACCGAGTTTTGTGCTCGCGTCCTTGTTGCAATTCGTTCTCGCGGAGAAAGCAGGCATATTCAACGTCATGGGCTTTGAGGGACCGCTGGACTACGTGCTTCCGGTCATGGCTCTGTCTGCACAACCGATTGCATTTATCGCTCGTTTGACAAGGTCCAGCATGCTGGAAGTTTTGCATTCGGATTATATCAAGACGGCGAAGGCCAAGGGCCTTAACTGGTTTGCGATTATGTTCCGTCATGTTATCCGTAACGGTATTTTGCCTGTCGTGACTTATGTCGGTCCAATGACAGCGAACATTATCACGGGTTCGGTCGTCATTGAACAGATTTTCGGTATCGGCGGCATAGGCAAGCAGTTTGTTGAAAGTATCACGAACCGTGATTATACAGTCATCATGGGAATTACGATTTTCTACGGCATCCTGCTGATGCTGGCTCGTTTTATCACGGACATCGTTTATGTATTTGTGGATCCACGCATTAAATTGACCGGCGGGAAGGAGAGGTAGACATGGAGAAAGAACAGCGTATGCCTCATCCTGCGGCACTAAACTTGAAGCCTGAAGATTTTCAGAAGATTGGTCCTGATGAGAAGCAATCCGAGGTAATACAGCGTGAAAGCTTGTCTTCCTGGAGAGATTCCTGGGAGAGATTGCGCAAGAACAAGCTGGCAATGACAGGCTTGATTATTATGATCCTGATTGTCATCATGGCCATCATCGGCCCGATGATCTCTAAATATGATTATGAAACGAATGATTTGATGAATACGAATATGCCGCCTTCATCAGAACATTGGTTTGGAACCGACGATCTGGGCCGCGACGTTTTTGTTCGTACCTGGATGGGAGCTCGGATATCCTTGACCGTTGGTCTTGCAGCAGCTGCGATTGACTTGATGATTGGCGTAATATATGGCGGCATCATGGGTTATTTCGGTGGCCGCGTCGATGAGTTCATGAATAAGTTTGCGGAAATTTTGTATTCCATTCCGTACCTGCTCGTTACGATCTTGCTATTGGTTGTATTCGAGCCAAGTTTAGGCACGATCATACTCGCCTTAACCATCACGGGATGGATTAACATGTCCTGGATCGTGCGGGGCGAGATCATGCAGCTGAAGAGCAGAGAATATGTACTCGCTTCACGCTCGATGGGTGCGGGGACTGCGCGCCTGCTGTTCCGGCATTTGATTCCGAATGCGATGGGTCCGATCATCGTTACCTTGACCTTGTCGGTTCCAAGCGCAATCTTTGCCGAGGCTTTCCTGAGTTTCCTTGGTCTTGGCGTTCAAGCACCGGTTGCTTCATGGGGCTCCATGATTAATGATGCCTTGTCCGGATGGATGTATTATCCATGGCGGATGTTGTTCCCTGCTCTATTTATCAGCTTGACGATGTTGGCATTTAACATTTTCGGTGACGGGTTGCGTGACGCGCTGGATCCGAAATTGAAAAAATAGGAGGTGGGAAGGTATGGAACCGATCTTGCAGGTGAAGGACCTCAACGTATCGTTTCGTGTTCGCGGCGGTGAAGTAAAGGCAGTCCGCGGCATGAATTTTGAAGTCGGCAAGGGGGAGACGGTTGCCATCGTCGGTGAGTCCGGAAGCGGTAAAAGTGTTACCGCCCAGACCATTATGCGATTGATTCCGTCCCCGCCCTCGGAAATAAAAAAAGGAGAGGTCATTTTCCAAGGACAAGACCTTCTCAAAAAAACGAACAAACAGATGGAAGCCATTCGCGGCAAGGACATCGGGATGATTTTCCAGGATCCGATGACCTCGCTCAATCCAACCATTAAAATAGGAAAACAAATCACGGAAGTGCTGGTCAAGCACCAAGGGATGTCATTCTCGGAAGCCAAAAAACATGCCATCGAAATGCTGAAGCTGGTGGGCATCAAAAACGCGGAAGAGCGCTTCAACCAGTATCCGCATGAATTCTCCGGCGGTATGCGCCAGCGCGCGATGATCGCGATCGCCCTTGCATGCAAGCCGACCCTGCTGATCGCGGATGAACCGACGACTGCCCTTGACGTTACCATTCAGGCGCAGATTATGGACGTGATGAAGGAAATGCAGGAGCGTTTGGGCACATCCATCATTCTGATTACGCATGATCTCGGCGTTGTTGCCGGCATGTGCGACCGCGTGATTGTCATGTATGCGGGCGAAGTGGTGGAAACGGGAACGAAATGGGAGATTTTCAAAAATCCGCAGCATCCTTATACCAAAGGCTTGCTTCGTTCCATGCCGCGCCTGGATCAGAAGAAGGACGAGCCGTTGATTCCGATCATCGGTACGCCTCCCGATCTCATTAAGCCGCCGGTGGGCTGCCCGTTTGCTGCTCGCTGTGATGAGGCTATGCGAATTTGCGAACGGGTCGACCCGGGCGCAACGGAATTCAGCGATACGCACATCGCGCGCTGCTGGAATCTGCACCCGATGGCGAAGGAGGCGCAGGGCTCATGAAGGATAACCATTTAATTGAGGTAAAAGGCCTGAAGAAATATTTTAACGTTGGCAAAGGTCAAGTGCTTAAGGCGGTTGACGACCTGAACTTCTTCATTCGCGAAGGCGAAACGCTTGGTATGGTGGGTGAGTCCGGCTGCGGCAAGTCAACCGCAGGACGGACGATTCTTCGCCTCTATGAACCTACGGCCGGAAGCGTTAATTTTAACGGCACGGACATTTACAAGCTGTCCCCTGGCAAGATGAAGGCGATGCGCCGCGATATGCAGATGATTTTCCAGGATCCGTATGCCTCGCTGAATCCAAGATTTACGGTGTCGGACATTATCGGCGAAGCCTTGGATATTCATGGAATGGCAGGCAGCCGCGCCGAACGCAAGAAGCGGATTGAGGAGCTGCTGGATATGGTCGGCTTGAACAGCGACCACGCGACGCGTTACCCTCACGAATTCTCAGGCGGTCAGCGTCAACGGATCGGGATTGCCCGCGCCCTTGCGGTAAACCCTAAATTCATCATTTGTGACGAGCCGATTTCGGCGCTTGACGTTTCGATTCAGGCGCAGGTGGTCAATTTGTTGAAAGATCTGCAGGATCGGCTTGGATTAACTTATCTCTTCATTGCGCATGACCTGTCCATGGTTAAGCATATCAGCGACCGGGTTGCGGTGATGTATTTGGGCAAAATGGTGGAGCTGGCAGACAGCGAGGAACTGTATGCGAACCCGATCCATCCGTACACGAAAACCCTGCTGTCCGCGATTCCGATTCCCGATCCTGAAATTGAGGCAAACAAAAAGCGCCTTAAGCTGGAAGACGATTCGCAGGGGCCGATTTCGGCGGCCAAAGGCGAAGACGGAACGGTTCAGCTGGACGTGAAGGATTCGGAGCTGGTCGAAGTGTCCAAAGGACACTGGGTTGCCAAAGCCTACGCTTAAGTCATCGACAACNTGTTAATNGGAAGCTGCTACAAGAATAGCCGCTGGCATCGTGCCGGCGGCTATTCTTTTCCTTTGACGCACAATGCCAACATTCGGTACAATCAAGAAAGGCAAAAAATAAAGAAACAAATTACTTGCATGCACAATCTAGATTTGGTTGCGACGTAGAATAGGAGGCATACCTCATGAATATCGTTCCGGAACCATTATCCCTTGCTTCGCGTCTCGCCCATGATTATATTCACCATTTCGACCGGGTAAGCGGGTTCTACGGTGAAGATCACCGCGGCGAGCACGGCTATGCCGAGCGGGTACAATGGCTGGATCTTTCGGAAGACAAACGAATTCAGCGCAAGTTGCTGGCAGCATGTCTTCGGACGTATAACCAGAAACACAATGATCATCCCGCCGTACATAAATCACTTCAACTGCTGGAACAGCCCGGAACTGTTACCATGGTTGGTGGACAGCAAAGCGGTTTGTTTACCGGCCCCCTGCTTGTCATATATAAAGCCATCACCGTAATTCAGGCTGCACGCGAAGCGGAGGAACGCTTGAATCGTCCCGTTGTGCCTGTATTTTGGATCGCCGGAGAGGACCATGACTGGGATGAAGTCAATCACACGTATTTCCTGACTCCGGATCAGCAGCTGTCCAAAATCAAGCTGGATGCCAAGGACGGGCTCAGGACATCGGTGAGTTATACCGATGTTCCTGAAGAGGACTGGTCGATGATGCTGGCAGAGCTTCAGACGCAACTGGCGGACAGCGAATACAAGGCAGACCTGCTGAAGCTTGCGTCTCAATCGTTTGACGGCTCGTCCGGATTAAGCGAAGCATTCGCTAAACTCATCGGCTGCATGTTCGGCAAATATGGACTGATCCTGCTGGATTCCGCAGACCCGGGACTTCGGGCGCTGGAAGTGCCCATATTCGAATCGCTGATTACCCGCAACGAGACACTGGGACTTTCGTACCAGCAGGCTGCAAGGGACATCGACGGACTGGGCTACGAGGTCCAGGCCGACGTATCCGAGAACGGGGCCAATCTGTTCTATTTGCATGAAGGCAGACGCCTGCTGCTGTACCGGGAAGGAGGCGTGTTCTCCGACCGCAAGGGCATCGTTTCTCTCACGGAGGAAGAATTGCTTCGGAATTTGCATCAGTTTCCTGAGCGCTTCAGCAATAACGTGCTGACCCGGCCGATCATGCAGGACTCGCTGCTCCCCGTGCTTGGGACGATACTCGGTCCTGGCGAAATCTCTTACTGGGCGATTACGCGCTATGCATTTGCCGATATGGGCTTGCAGATGCCGCTAATCATCCCGAGAATGTCATTCTCCATTGTGGACGGCACCGTCCACAAGCTGATGGAGAAATACGGATTGTCCTTCGAGGATGTTCAGCTTCGCTTGTCCGAGAAGCGCGAGGCTTGGCTGGCAAGCAAGGACGAATTGAATCTGGAGGAACGCTTCAGCGAAACCCGGAAACAATTCGAAGCATTATATCAACCTCTGATAGAAGATCTTGGCAAAATGCAGGGCGGACTGTTAAAATTAGGTCTAACCAATAAGGATAAAATATTGGAGCAGATGGATTACCTGTTAAGTAAATCCCGGAATGCCCTGGAACAGCAGCATGAGGCCGCCTTGGCGCAGTGGAAGCGCATCGAACAGACGCTGCTCCCGGAAGGGAAGCCTCAGGAGCGGGTATACAACATACTGGAATACATGAATCGTTACGGATTGAATCTGGTGGATCGCCTGATGGAAATCCCATACGATGCTTCGGGCATGCACCGCGTCGTTTACGTATAATGATCAGGAATTCAATCATCAGATCCTAGGAGGCTGTTAAATGAGCTCATCATCAATACAAACCAGCAATATTGCCGACCTGAAACTGGCGCCGGAAGGTCATCTCAAAATTGATTGGGTGCAGGCGCACATGCCGGTATTGAACCGGGTACGCGAACAATTCGAGAAAGAACAACCGTTCAAAGGCTTGAAAGTGGCCATCTCGCTGCATCTCGAAGCGAAGACTGCGTATCTGGCGAAGGTCATCCAGGCCGGCGGAGCCGAAGTGACGATTACCGGCAGCAATCCGCTGTCTACGCAGGATGATGTATGCGCTGCGTTGGTGGAAGACGGAATCACGGTGTTTGCCAAGTACAACCCGGATCCGGAGGAATACAAGCAGCACCTCATCGCAACGCTGGAAACGAGACCGGATCTGATCATCGACGATGGCGGGGATCTGGTAACGATCCTTCACTCCGAGCGCACGGATCTGCTAGAAGGAGTGCGTGGCGGTGCCGAAGAGACAACGACGGGCATTCTGCGCCTGAAATCGCTGGAGAAAGAAGGCGCTCTGAAATTCCCGATGGTTGCCGTGAATGACGCTTACTGCAAATACTTATTCGATAACCGTTACGGTACGGGGCAATCGGTCTGGGACGGAATTAACCGAACGACCAACCTAGTGGTTGCAGGCAAAACGGTCGTTGTCGTCGGCTACGGCTGGTGCGGCAAAGGCGTGGCGATGCGCGCCAAGGGTCTCGGCGCCAACGTCATCGTGACCGAGATTGATCCGATCAAGGCGGTTGAGGCTTACATGGACGGCTTCCACGTTATGCCGATGCGCGAAGCGGCTAAACAGGGAGACTTTTTCGTAACCGTCACGGGCAACCGCGACGTCATTAGCGGAGAAGACTTTGATGTCATGAAGGATGGCGCCATTTTGTCCAATGCCGGGCACTTTGATGTGGAAGTCAACAAGCCGGATCTGTCGGAGCGATCCCAGTCGGTTCGGACGGTTCGCCGAAATATCGAAGAATACCATTTGAAGGACGGCCGTAAGATTTATTTGCTTGCAGAAGGCCGTTTGGTGAATCTGGCGGCAGGAGACGGCCATCCGGCAGAAATCATGGATATGACGTTTGCCCTTCAAGCCTTGTCGCTTAAACACGTGAATGATCAGTACCAAAGCATCGGCAACCGCGTCGTGAATGTTCCGTACGAGCTGGATCAACAGGTTGCTTTATATAAACTGGAAAGTCTAGGTATCCATATCGACAGCCTGAGCGCTGAGCAGAAGTCCTATTTGGACAGTTGGGCGCAGCATTAAACCGCAGCAGCTTCAGATCATTTGCAAACCTCCTTTCCATCCCCCGGCGGGATGAAAGGAGGTTTTTTGCGCGGTTGTTCTGAGAGAAAGTTCCAAAAAAACAACTNCAGCTCAGAAGGGATTTGATTCTTGACGCCGAATCTATTATCCTAAAGTGGTGGAAAGTGGTGCAAAGTGGGGAATCGGGGTTAAGGAGTGGAATGCCTGATGTTTATGGGGGAGTTTCAGCATAGCATCGACGATAAGGGGAGAATCATCATCCCTGCTAAATTTCGCGACCTCCTGGGCACCTCGTTTATCGTAACCCGCGGATTGGACAATTGCCTCTTTGTATACCCCAAAGATGAATGGGCCATCATGGAGCAGAAGCTCAAATCCCTACCGCTCATGAAGTCGGATGCTCGCGCATTCACCCGGTTTTTTTTCTCCGGGGCGACGGAATGTGAATGGGATAAACAGGGAAGGGTAAATTTGCCGGGCAATTTGCGCGAGTTCGCCAAGCTCGAGAAGGAATGCGTCGTCATCGGCGTATCGAGCCGCGTGGAGATCTGGAGCAAGGAGCAATGGCAGAATTACTATCAGCAGTCGGAGGAAGCGTTCAACGACATTGCTGAGAAGCTGGTAGACTTTGATTTTGACTTATGACCAGCTAGGAAAATCCCGTAATCGCAAATGGACAAGTTACACTAAAAATCAGGAATGAGACACAATGGAGGGCTGCAGCTTTGTTCCATCACATCACAGTGCTTAAGCAAGAAGCGACAGAAGGGCTGCGCATCAAACCAGACGGTATATATGTTGANTGTACGCTCGGGGGAGCGGGGCACAGCTCGCTCATTGCTTCCCAACTAAGTTCGAAAGGCCGGTTGATCGCTTTGGATCAGGACGACTGGGCATTGAATAACGCCCGGGAGGCCATGAAGCCTTATGCGGACCGGATCACCCTCGTTAAGACCAATTTTCGCGATTTGGAGGAGGTGCTCCGAAGCGAAGTGGGGGCTGGCGAGAACGGGCAGCCGCAAGTTGACGGTATACTGTTCGATTTGGGCGTATCTTCTCCGCAATTTGATGAAGGNGAGAGAGGGTTTAGCTACAATCATGATGCCCCGCTGGATATGCGGATGGATCAATCCGCCGAGCTTACNGCAGCCAAGATTGTAAACGAATGGCCTGAACAGGAAATCGCGCGGATATTGTACCAATACGGCGAAGAGAAGTTCTCAAGGCGGATTGCCAAGGTCATCGTTGAAAGAAGGGCACAGAGTCCTATTCAGACAACCGGAGAGCTTGTCGAAATGATTAAGGAAGGGATACCGGCCGCGGCTCGAAGAACGGGCGGCCACCCGGCGAAGCGAAGCTTTCAAGCATTTCGCATCGCGGTAAACGATGAGCTGGGCGCTTTCGAGGATGCGCTTCATCAAGCCGTAAGATGTCTTGCACCGGGAGGAAGGGTCTCGGTGATTACCTTCCACTCGCTCGAAGACCGGATATGCAAGCAGATTTTTAACAGTTACATTCCCAAGTGCACGTGCCCTCCAGACTTTCCGATGTGCGTATGCGGAGGCGGCCAAGGCGATCTGAAACTGGTAAACCGTAAACCGCTTATCCCATCGGCGGAAGAAATTGAGAGTAATCCAAGAGCCCGTTCAGCGAAGCTGCGGATTGCGGAGAAACTGTAGAAACATCAAATCCCTGAAGAAGGAGAATCAGCCATGGCTTACACGCGCGGCAATTTAGCCGTACAGGAGAGACAGAAGGAAACGCAGCAGTCCGCTTATCTCGAGAAGACCAAAGTCGTTAAACGTCGTTCCCAGCTTCCGCAAAAAGAAAAGCTGCTGTATTTGTTGTCCGTGGTGTTCGTGGTTGCCGTCATGGGCGTCATCGGCATGAGTCATGTTCATTCCTATGACCTGAACCGGCAGATCCAGGCGACGGAGAACAAGATATTGGATGCGAAGCGGAATATCAATCAACTTCAGGTAGAAAAGCAAACGCTGGAGATGCAGGTATTGGACAAGGCGAAAGAGCTCGGTTATGTGCCGATTGAGGACGATAACATGATCCATCTATCACCTGTCTCGGGAGCAACCGGGACACAGGATTCAGACTCGGGACAAAATGATTGAAGTGTGAGGTTTTGACCGATGATTAAAAAAATCAAACTGCGTACCGTGCTAATAGGGGGATGTATAACCCTCTTTTTTGCTTTATTGATTGGTCGGGTATTTTGGCTGCAGGTGATCGATAACGACTTCTGGAAGGAACAAGCCTTAGCGAAATGGTCCAGAACCCAGGACTTGCCGGCATCCCGCGGTACGATCATGGACCGGGACGGCGACATCCTGGCCATGGACGCCCCCGCTTTCACGGTCATAGTAAATCCTGCGGTCATCCAGGCTAACGGCTTGGAGAATGAGGTCGTTAAAGGGCTGCACGAAACCCTNGGCAAGGATGAGGATAAGCTTCGTGAAATGGTTCAAGCCAAAGGCAAGGATGGGGAATACCTGAAGGGCGTGGAAGTCCGCAACGAAGGATGGAAGATCAGCCAGGAGAAGATGGAAGAGGTTAAAGCGTTCAGCCAAAGCTTGAACGATAAATTGAAGGCNGCAGGCAAAGTTCCCGATTCGGGCATCGGCTTTCAACGGGAGCAGAAACGCTTCTATCCCAAAGAGACATTGGCTGCGCATATGCTGGGTTATACCGATCGTCAAGGACAGGGGATCGGAGGCATTGAGCAGTTTTATGACGAGATGCTGAAGGGGACCGACGGCTTCGCTTCTTACAAGAGCGACAAGAAGGGAGTCAAGCTGCCCAGCGAGGATGATTTATACCAGCCTGCAATAAATGGGAAAAATTTAGTGCTGACGACCGACGATACAATCCAGTATTATATCGAGGAAGCGATGCGCGACACGTATAACCAATATAAACCAATCAGNATGACGGTGATCGCGGCGGATCCGAACACGATGGAAATACTGGGGATGGCCAACATGCCGACTTTTGATCCCAATACATATTCGAAGTGGAATCAAAAGAATTTTATCAACCATGCCGTGCGGTCCATCTATGAGCCGGGATCGACCTTCAAAATTGTAACGCTGGCCAGCGCAGTGCAGGAAAAGCTGTTTAATCCGGGTGATATCTATCAATCCGGATCCATCAGGGCGGGGGGAAGAACCCACCGGGACATTAACAGCGTAGGNTGGGGCCCGATCACCTACCTGGAAGGCGTGAAGAGGTCCAGTAANGTGGCTTTCGTAAAATTGGGCTACGAAATGCTCGGCAANGAGCGGTTTACCAATTATATTCGGGAGTTCGGTTTTACCGAGAAAACGAATATTGACCTGCCGGGGGAAATTCTCGGCACCTTGAACATGATCTATGATTCCGATATTTCAACCATGACCTACGGTTACGCCGTATCCGTAACGCCGATTCAACAAATTGCGGCCATTTCGGCCGTTGCCAACGGCGGCAAGCTCATGGAGCCGCATATGGTGAAGGAGATCGAGGACCCCAACACGGGCGAGGTTCAGAAAATCGAGCCGAAAGTCGTGCGTCAGGTCATATCTCCCGAAGCCGCAAGAGAAACGGGGACTTACCTTGAGCAAGTCGTAGCCGACCAATTAAACGGCACAGGCAAGCTTGCGTATATCGACGGCTACCGTGTTGCGGGCAAAACCGGTACCGCCATTAAATCCGGCGGCGGATATAAAGACCGTTCGAAACAGGTGGTTTCGTTCATCGGGTACGCACCCGTCGAGAACCCGAAGATCGCGGTTCTAGTTATCATCGACGAACCGAACGTTGAGAAGGGCGGCGGTGCGCTGGCGGCACCGATATTCAAGGAAATCGTCTCCAAGTCATTGAATTATTGGGGCGTTCCCAAATCGAATGCTACTCAGGATAAAGAACAATCGAATCCGGGCACGGCGCCGAAGGATTCCCTTAAAGCACCTGACTTTACGGGGATGAAGCTCAGCGATGTAAAGGCCAAGCTGCTGAAGGACGGAGTTGCGTTTGAGACATTGGGCAATGGAAGCACCGTGAAGGAGCAGTATCCGCCCGCAAATGCGACCATCAGCGTTGGACAGCGCATTTATCTTCTTACAGAGGACAGCCCATCGATGAAAATCCCGAATTTAGAAGGAGAATCGCTTAGGGACGCCATGGAGGTGCTCACCTTGATGAAAGTCAAGGTGAACGTTCAGGGCGAGGGTTTTGTTGCATCGCAATTGGAAGCCAAAGAGAATGGCCAGCGGATCGTGCAATTAACGCTGAAATCGGCTCAAGAACTGATAACGGGGAACAGCAGCACNGATGAAACCTCCTCCGCTGGAAACGAAAATGCGAACGGGGAAGAAACCGGCGAGAAAGAGACGGGAGGAACCCCCGATAACGAAGCTGAAACAAACGACCAAGGACAAGGCGATACAGAAGGGGAATAGCTTGTTCTAACCCGGGTTTGTCCCGAATACTCATGTGAAGAACGCATATCATGAGCTTTCGGGTTCAAACAGGGAGGGAAGCTTAGGTGAAAGTATCCAAGGTATCGCAGCGGAGAAGGCTGCTCTGGAGCCTGCTGCTGCTGCTCCTGCTGTTCTCTGCGCTGATCGTCAGACTGGCCTATGTGCAGATCGGGAAAGGCGCGGAGTTGTCGGCGAAGGCGGAGGATCTCTGGCGCCGCGACATTCCGTTTGCGGCACAGCGGGGTGAAATTCTGGACCGTAACGGAACCGCATTGGTTACGAATATAACGACACCGACCATTTGGGCGATTCCTGTACAAATCAAAGATCCGGACCATACAGCCGAGACGTTGGCCGGGCTGATCAGCATGGACAAGGCCGATATCAAGAAGATCATTACGAAACGTTCGAGGTTGGAACGGATAAATCCCGGTGGACGAAAAATTACGATGGAGCTGGCTCAGGAAATTCGTGATTTGAAGCTGCCGGGTATCGTTGTTGCTGAGGATAACAAACGGTATTATCCCTTCGGCGATCTCGCGGCCCATATTTTGGGGTTTACGGGAGCCTACAGCCAGGGACTCACCGGTCTGGAAGCCATGCATGACGACAAGCTGAAGGGCTTCGAAGGCGGAATATCCTATTTGTCCGATGCGGGCGGAAGAATCATGCCGGGCTCCTCGGAGAAATACGTAGAGCCCCGCGACGGTCTGAATCTGGAGCTGACGATCGATAAATCGATTCAGTCCATCATGGAGCGTGAGCTTGACCAGGCCATGGTGAAATACCAGGCGAATGGAGCATGGTCGATTGCCATGAATCCGAAGACGGGCGAGATTTTGGCGATGGCCAGCAGGCCGGGGTACTCCCCAGCCAACTATCAGGAATTTTCAGCGGAGACCTACAATCGCAACTTGCCGATCTGGATGACCTATGAGCCGGGCTCGACGTTCAAGATTATTACGCTTGCCGCTGCCCTCGAAGAGGACAAGGTCGATCTGAAGAATGACCATTTCTTCGACAGCGGGGCAGTAGAGGTCGGCGGAGCCAGGCTGCGCTGCTGGAAGAAAGGCGGACATGGCAGTCAAACCTTCATGGAGGTTGTGCAGAACTCCTGCAACCCGGGCTTTGTGGCATTGGGCCAGAAGCTGGGTAAGGAAAGCCTGTTCCAGTATATCCGGGATTTCGGCTTTGGAGCGAAGACGGGCATCGATTTGAACGGGGAAGAGAACGGCATTCTGTTCAAGCTCGATAACGTTGGCCCTGTGGAGCTGGCCACAACGGCGTTTGGCCAAGGCGTATCGGTTACGCCGATCCAGCAGGTTGCGGCCGTGTCCGCCGCCATTAACGGCGGTAAGCTGTTCAAGCCGCACGTCGCCAAGGCTTGGGTCAATCCGGAGACGGGCGAGACGGTTGAGGAAATCAAACCGGAGCTCGTCAGACAAGTAATTTCGGAGGAAACCTCCAAGCAAGTACGCGAGGCACTCGAAAGCGTCGTCGCCAAAGGAACCGGACGTCCGGCCTTTATCGACGGTTATCGTGTNGGAGGGAAGACCGGTACCGCCCAGAAGGTGATTAACGGCCGTTACTCGTCAACCGAGCATATCGTCTCCTTCATCGGATTCGCGCCGGCCGATGATCCGGAAATCGTGGTGTACACGGCGGTGGATAACCCGAAAGGCATACAGTTCGGCGGCGTCGTGGCAGCCCCGATCGTGCAGAATATCCTGGAGGATGCGCTGCACTATATGAACGTCCCGCCGCGNAAAGATCAGCTTGCCCGCGAATACAAGTACGGCGAGACGCCGACCGTGACCGTACCGAACCTGGTCGGTGCAACCGTTCAGGATCTGTATGAGGACTTGAATATGAACTTCATGCTGGCCAAGTCCGGAACCGGCAATACGGTAATTTCCCAGGCGCCGAAGCCGGGAAGCCGGGTGGAGCGAGGGTCCACCATTCGGATTTACATGGGTGAAGACCCGGGGGAATCCAAGCACCAACACTAAGGCATCATCCGGTCGGCAAGCGAAGGTCGGATGATGCAGATATATAGAGAGAGGGATAACAATGAACTTAAAGCAATTATCATCCGTATTGGCCGCTGCTGTTATCGAGGGATCCGGAGATGTTGAAATTACGGGGATAGAAACAGACTCCAGACAAGTGAAGCCGGGGGATTTGTTCATTTGCCTGCCGGGCCATACGGTGGATGGACACCAGTTTGCAGCCCAGGCCGCCGACAAAGGCGCCGCGGCGCTGGTCGTTGAACGCAAACTGGAGGTTGACCTCCCGCAGGTCATCGTGAAAGACAGCCGCTTCGCGATGGCGGGTTTGGCGAACGCCTTTTATCATCAGCCGAGCTCCCGCATGAAGATGATCGGCGTAACCGGTACGAACGGCAAGACAACGACAACGTATTTGATCGAGACGATCATGAACGATTTCGGGTTGAAAACCGGATTGATCGGCACGATTCAGATGAAATACGGCGGCCAGTCCTTCCCGATGCCGAGAACGACGCCCGAGGCGCTGGAGCTTCAGCGTTACTTGAACGATATGGCCAATGCAGGCACCGCGTGCTGCGTGATGGAGGTATCCTCGCATGCGCTCGAACAGGGACGCGTGAAGGGAACGGATTTCCGGACGGCCATCTTCACGAATCTGACCCAGGACCATCTGGACTATCATCACACGATGGAAGAATACCGGGCCGCAAAAGGGTTATTTTTCTCCCGGCTGGGCAACGCTTTTGCCAAGGATGAATCCGCGCGCAAATATGCCGTCCTGAATGCGGATGACGATGCTTCGGCATATTTCGCCAAGCAGACAGCGGCGGAAGTGATAACCTACGGTTTGGGTGAAGATGCGGATGTGCGGGCGAGCAACATATCGATCACCGCGCAAGGCACCTCGTTCCATGTGGATACGTTCCGCGGCAGTGCGGACATTTCGATTCGAATGGTAGGAAAATTCAACGTGTATAACGCCATGGCTGCGATCGCGGCTGCGCTCCTGGAAGGTGTGCCGCTCGAAGATATCAAGAACAGTCTGGAATCCGTGCCCGGAGTCGATGGCCGCGTTGAGGTCGTAGATGAAGGCCAGCCGTATGCCGTGATCGTGGATTATGCCCATACGCCGGACGGACTTGAAAATGTGCTCCGCACCGTCAATGAATTCGCGGAAGGCAGGGTGCTCACCGTATTCGGCTGCGGGGGCGACCGGGACCGGACCAAACGGCCGATCATGGGTAAAATCGCTGCGAAATACAGCGATGTTGTACTGGTAACTTCCGATAATCCCCGTACCGAGGATCCGGAGTTGATATTGAAGGATATCGAGGCGGGATTGGTCGAGGACGGTGTGGCAACCGAAAGCTACAAGCTCATCGTCGATCGCCGGAAAGCGATCGAAAAGGCTATTGAAATGGCAAGCCCGGGCGATGTAGTATTGATTGCGGGGAAAGGTCATGAGACCTATCAGCTGATTGCGGGCGAAGTGCTTGATTTTGACGACCGCATCGTAGCCAAAGACGCGATAAGGGGCAGACAATAGTGATCCATAAATCATTAAAGAGCATCGCCGACATGTGCGGCGGAACGCTCTCACGTAACCAAGATGATAACCTCATCATTCAAGGAGTCGGTACCGACTCCCGAACCATACAGCCGGGCAACCTGTTTGTTCCGATTGTCGGCGAGAAGTTTGACGGGCATGAATTCGTGGAAAGTGTGCTCGCCGGCGGAGCCGGCGCGGCATTCTGGCAGAGGGATCATCAGCCGGTTCCCGCCGACCTTCCGCTCATTCTCGTGGAGGATACGTTAAAGGCGCTCCAGTTACTTGCGGCGGCCTATTTGTCCGAGAGCAAAGCCAAGGTGGTGGGCATAACCGGCAGCAACGGCAAAACCACCGTGAAGGACATGGTGTCGGCACTGCTTGAAACCACGTATAACGTTCACAAAACGCAAGGCAATTATAATAATCATATCGGGCTTCCGTTAACCGTGCTGGCCATGAAGGAAGACACCGACATTATCGTGCTTGAGATGGGCATGAGCGGACGTCATGAAATCGAGTTGCTNTCGAACATAGCCCGTCCGGATTTAACCGTGATCACCAATGTCGGGGAAGCGCATTTGCTGCAGCTCGGTTCCCGGGAAGAAATCGCGCGGGCCAAGCTTGAGATTATCAGCGGCATGAAGCCTGGTGGTTTGCTGATCTATCATGGGGATGAACCTCTGATCCGTCAGGTGCTTGCTGAAGAGGCAACGGTGAAACCTGAGGGGCTGCGTACGTTTACGTTTGGAAATCAAGATACCAATGACGATTATCCGACGGGACTCATGTTCCATGCCAGAGGAATCATATTTACTTCCAGTCGGCATGCAGGCGAAGGCTTCAGCCTGCCGCTCCTCGGCCGCCACAATGTGGTGAATGCCCTGGCAGCCATGGCTGTGGCGGACCATCTGGGCATTGGCGATGAAGCCATTCGCAGCGGGTTTGCCCATCTGAAGCTGTCGAGCATGCGGATCGAAGCCGTAGAGACCGCGTTTGGGGTAACCGTGCTGAACGATGCCTACAACTCCAGCCCGACGGCGGTGAAGGCGGCTGTAGACGTGCTTGGCGATATGAAGGGCTACCGCCGCCGGATCGCCGTGCTCGGGGACATGCTGGAACTTGGTCAGCGGGAAGAGTCATTCCATGCCGAGATCGGAGATTATTTATCTCCGGACAATGCGGATCTGGTGTTCACCTACGGCCCGTTGTCTCTTCATACGGCTGATAAAGCGAAAGCCCGCTTCCCGGAAGGGGCCGTGCTTTCATTTACGGATAAAGAGAAGCTGATCGAAGCCCTGNTGGAGCAAGTTACGGAGAAGGATATCGTATTGGTGAAAGCCTCGCGCGGCATGAGGCTGGAGCACGTGGTTGATGCCTTGAAGGCACTGCCGGGCAGCAACAACGGAGTGAGGGGGTGAGCTGATGGACTTTCAATTGCTGTTATTGACAATCGGTGTAGCGTTTGTGCTTGCGGTGATATCGGCTCCGCTGCTCATTCCGCTGCTGCGGCGTATGAAGTTCGGCCAGCAGGTCAGGAACGACGGTCCGCAGAGCCACTTGAAAAAAGCCGGGACGCCAACGATGGGCGGCGTCGTCATTCTTCTAGCTTTTACACTGACTTATATTAAANTTTCGCCTGTCGATACCGATTTCTACGTGCTGATCGTAGCCACGCTCGGTTTCGGTTTGATCGGCTTTCTTGACGATTACATCAAAATCGTGTTTCGCAGATCATTAGGACTTACGGCCCGGCAGAAGCTGTTTGGACAGCTTCTGTTTTCCGGTATGATGTGCTGGCTGTTGATTTCCAACGGCCACAGCACGGCAATCAGCGTCCCGGGCATGGATTGGTCCTTTGATTGGGGCCCATGGTTCTATTATCCGTTCATCGTGGTCATGATGCTTGCAATCAGCAACGCAGTCAATTTCACCGACGGATTGGACGGCCTGCTGTCCGGCGTCAGCGCGATTGCCTTTGGCGCCTATGCCATCGTCGCGATCCAGTCCACCTCGTTCGCGGCGGCGTTCTGCGCGGCTGCCATGATNGGCGCGGTGCTCGGGTTTCTGGTATTTAACGCTCATCCCGCGAAGGTGTTCATGGGAGATACGGGTTCATTAGGCATCGGCGGTGCCATCGGCGCCATTGCCATCGTAACCAAGAGTGAGCTGCTGTTCCTGATCATTGGAGGGGTCTTCGTCATCGAGATGCTATCTGTTGTGCTTCAGGTGATTTCCTTCAAAACCCGGGGCAAACGAATATTCAAAATGAGCCCGATCCACCACCATTACGAATTATCCGGGTGGTCGGAGTGGCGCGTTGTTTTTACATTTTGGGCCGTGGGACTGGTACTTGCGGGACTCGGACTCTATATCAACAAGGGGTTGTAACATATGAAGCAGCTAGATGATTATCGGGATAAGCGTATCGTCGTGTTGGGTCTTGCCAAAAGCGGAGTGCAGGTAGCCAAGGTGCTGCATCAGGCCGGCGCCTCCGTCATTGTGAATGATCGAAAGGAAAGAGAACAGTGTCCTGAAGCCTCGGAGCTCGAGGCTTTGGGTATTTCTGTTATTTGCGGCGGGCATCCCGATGACCTCATTCATCCCGGCGTGTCGCTCCTTGTCAAAAACCCGGGAATTCCATATTCGGTTCCGCCTGTCCAAAAGGCGATCGAGCTTGAAATTCCTATCGTGACCGAGGTTGAAATCGCCTATCACTTGTGTGAAGCTCCGATAATCGGCATCACGGGCTCGAACGGCAAAACAACCACGACGACTTGGGTAGGCAAGATGCTGGAAATCGCCGGCCTTTCTCCGATCGTTGCCGGCAATATCGGCACGCCCCTATCCGAGGCTGCTGCGACAGCCACCGAACATGACTGGATGGTCGTGGAGCTGAGCAGTTTTCAGCTAAAAGGAACGGAGGCGTTCCGGCCGCGCATTTCCTGCCTCCTCAACGTNACGGAAACGCATCTGGATTACCATGGCGGAATGGATGATTATGTGGCATCCAAAGCCAAGCTGTTTGCTAACCAGACTTCGGAGGATACCGCTGTGCTCAATTGGGATGATCCCGTGTGCAGAAACCTTGTCCCGTATATCAAGGCGCACATCGTGCCTTTTTCGATGAGCGAGAGCCTTCGTGAAGGGGTTCACATCACGCCGCCATATGCTCCCGGTGCCCAGGATTCGGACGAAGACGATCAGGGGCGCAGAATCATTTATACAGACGGCGAAGGGTTTACCCATGAGATCATCCGTGTGGAGAACATCGGACTGCCGGGAAGATTCAATGTGGGGAACGCAATGGCGGCTTGTGCCATCGCCATAGCGGCGGGCGTTGCCCCCGATAAGCTGGAGGAAGCTTTAGCCAGCTTCCGCGGCGTTGAGCATCGCCTGGAATTTGTGGCGGAGCTTCAAGGCGTATCCTATTACAACAATTCCAAGGCAACCAATTCCAAGGCGACGCATATGGCCTTGACTTCGTTTAAGGAACCTGTCGTTTTGATCGCGGGNGGGCTTGACCGGGGCTCGGATTACGAGGAACTGATCCCATCCATGCAAGGGCGGGTGAAAGCGGTGGTGCTTCTTGGCGAAACCAGGGAGAAGATCGCGAATGCTGCCGCCAAGGCCGGATTAAAGGACATCATCCTCGTCGATAATGGGGAGGACGCCGCTTCGACATTGACCTCGGCTGTCCGGAAGGCTGCCGGTCTGGCGGAGAGCGGAGACATCGTTCTCCTTTCCCCCGCGTGCGCGAGCTGGGACATGTTTCCTTCCTATGAGGCGCGAGGACGCATTTTTAAAGAGGCGGTGCATAACCTTTAAGTAGGGGGGTGGAAAAGCCCCTACTAAGGATGTACGAGGTGGCCTTTCCATGAACAAGAACCGCCAGGCGCCCGATCTGTGGCTGCTTATCTGTATTTTGGCCCTGCTGGCCATCGGAATCGTCATGGTATACAGTGCAGGTTCCGTCCTCGCTTTTCATGACTATGGCGATAAGTTTTATTTTGTGAAGCGTCAGCTGTTTTTTGCCTGTCTGGGGCTTGCTGCCATGTACTTCACATCGAGGATCGATTTTCGGGTTTGGAAGAAATACAGCAAGATTGCGCTGCTGGTCTGCTTTTTTTTGCTTATTATCGTATTGATTCCTGGCATCGGCGTTGTTCGCGGCGGGGCCAGAAGCTGGCTGGGCATCAGCTCGTTCGGCATTCAGCCCTCCGAGTTCATGAAGCTGGGCATGATTCTGTTTCTATCGCGCTGGCTTAGCAAGCAAGACTATGATATTACATCCTTTACCAGAGGGCTGATGCCGCCGCTAGGTTTAATCGGACTGGCATTCGGGCTGATCATGCTCCAGCCTGATTTGGGTACGGGCGCCGTTATGCTCGGTGCTGCAATGATGATCGTATTTACGGCAGGAGCACGGATGAAGCATCTGGGCTTTCTCGCTTTAGGCGGGATAGCCGGATTCATAGGCTTGATTCTGACGGCTCCCTACCGGCTGAAGCGGATAACCGGCTTTCTTGATCCATGGTCCGATCCGCTTGGCGCAGGCTACCAGATCATCCAATCCCTCTATGCGATAGGGCCGGGCGGACTCGGCGGACTCGGACTAGGCATGAGCCGTCAGAAGTACGCTTATGTGCCTGAACCGCAGACTGATTTTATTTTTTCGATCCTGGCCGAAGAGCTGGGGTTCATCGGCGGCTTGATTGTACTGCTCTTGTTCGCCGCCTTGGTGTGGCGGGGCATGAGGGTGGCCATGACGGTTACCGACGGCTTTGGCAGTCTGCTGGCCGTAGGGATCGTAGGCATGGTCGCCATCCAGGTCGTCATCAATATCGGCGTCGTTATNGGTTTGATGCCGGTGACAGGGATTACGCTGCCGCTCATCAGTTACGGAGGCAGCTCGCTGACGCTGATGCTGACGGCGCTCGGCATTCTATTAAATATTTCCCGTTATGCGAGGTGAAGGGTATGCGTGTCGTTTTGACCGGCGGCGGAACGGGGGGGCATATTTACCCCGCCGTTGCCATAGCAAGACAATGTGAGAAGGAAGATCCGAAGACGGAGTTTTTATATATCGGAGGCGAGCGAGGCCTAGAAAGCAAGCTGGTACCCCAAGAGAAGCTGCCGTTCGAGAGCATCGATATCACGGGGTTCCGGCGCAAGCTGTCGATGGACAACGTGAAGACGATCATGCGTTTTTTCAAAGGCGTAAAGCGATCGAAGGCCCTACTGAAGGAGTTTAAGCCCGATGTCGTGATCGGGACGGGTGGATATGTGTGCGGCCCTGTCGTTTACGCCGCCGCCAAGCTGGGAATACCGACCATGATTCATGAGCAGAACGCGATTCCGGGCTTGACCAACCAATTCCTCAGCCGATATGCGGATACGGTTGCCGTCAGTTTTGAAGGAACGGAGTCTTCTTTTCCTAAAGCCAAAAGAACGGTATATACAGGAAATCCACGTGCGACAACGGTTTTATCCGCCAATCGTGAACGTGGATTTGCTACGCTCGGCATTCCGGTGGACAGCCAGGTCGTTCTGATCGTCGGCGGAAGCCGGGGAGCCAAGGCGATCAANAACGCGATGATCGGGATGGCGCCGTTCATTCACAAGCTGCCGAACGTCCATTTTGTATTTGTTACGGGCGATACGTATTTCGAGAATACGCGGGAATCCATTCGGTCCCAGCTCGGCACCATGCCGAATCATCTTCATATTTTGCCTTATATTCATAATATGCCGGAAGTGCTTGCGGCTACTTCGCTGATCGTAAACCGTGCGGGAGCCTCATTCCTGGCGGAAATTACATCGCTAGGCATCCCATCCGTCCTTATACCATCACCTAACGTCACCAATAACCACCAGGAGGCGAATGCGAGGCAATTGGAGGAAGCAGGGGCATCCAGCATGATTTTGGAAAAGGACTTGACGGCTGAATCGCTGTTCCGAAAGCTTGAGGAGATCATGACCAACCGCTCCGCAAGGGAGCTGATGTCTGCGGCTTCGAAAGAGCTCGGCAAACCGGACTCGGCAGCCGTCATAACCCAAGAAATCCGCCGGTTAACCGGCAAACGCTAAAACGGCTGGGCGATTGTCACACACCTATGGAGCCTGACATAAGATACTCTATAATCGTGACACACCCATGAGGCCGGCATTACTGACAGCGGCCATCTCTTCATCCAGTTGAAGGAATGGCCTTTTGGTTTTGAAAGTCAAGGGAGGTTTATTAAAAAATGCAGCAGTGGAAATCGCTACTATCAGAGGCCAATGTCGGAGCAGTGTTATGGAATGAACCGCTGGCAAAATATACGACATGGAAAATAGGCGGACCAGCCGATTGCCTGATNGTTCCTGAGAACAAGGAACAGCTCAAGGAACTGGTCACTCTTCTCCATGCCCATCACATACCTTGGACACAGCTGGGTCGCGGTTCAAACATGCTGGTTGCCGATAAAGGGATTCGGGGAGCGGTCATCAAGCTGGGCCAGGGTTTTGAGGAGCTTCGTTTTGACGGAGAGACGGTAACTGCAGGCGGCAGTCTGTCTTTTGTCAAACTTAGTGTTCTGGCCGGAAAACAAGGATTATCCGGGCTCGAATTTGCCGGAGGCATTCCTGGATCGGTCGGAGGGGCCGTCTACATGAATGCGGGTGCCCATGGGTCTGATGTGTCACGCATATTCAAGTCCGCTGACATTGTACTGGAAACAGGGGAATTGGTTACGTATGCTGCGAAAGATATGGCGTTTGATTACCGACACTCCATTCTGCATGAACGAAAAGGGATTGTGACTGAAGCGGTATTTGAGCTCCGTCAAGGAGACCGTAAGGAGATTACAGCCGTTATGGCCTCCTATAAGGACCGTCGCCGGCGTACGCAGCCACTCCAATCCGCAACGGCAGGCAGCGTATTTCGCAACCCGCCCGGCGACCATGCGGCGAGGTTAATCGAGGCTGCCGGTCTCAAGGGCCTGCGGATCGGAGGCGCAGAAGTTTCTTTACAGCATGCCAATTTCATCGAGAACACCGGTCAAGCGACAGCAGAGGACGTGCTCGCTTTGATGGAACGCATCAAGGAAACCATATCGGAGAAGAACGGAATTCAAATGGTGCCTGAGGTGTACGTTCTGGGCGAGCGGTAAACTCGGAGGTGATACATTGGACAAATTGGTGATTGAGGGCGGAAGGCCCCTATCAGGAACCATACGTATCCATGGAGCAAAAAATGCAGCTTTACCTATTCTAGCAGCAAGTCTTCTTGCAGAAGGGACTGTAAGATTAAGCAATGTCCCGCATCTGCTGGATATTGAAGTGATGCTCAGCATTCTCGGCCGTCTCGGCTCCAAATGCAAGCATGAGCTGGAGACGGTGACCGTGGATACCTCGTCGGCCAATTCGTTTCATGTCCCGGAAGATCTAATGAAGCAGATGCGATCCTCCATCTTTTTGATGGGACCTCTGCTGGCCCGTTTTGGTGAAGTGACGATCTACCAGCCCGGAGGCTGCGCGATCGGTGAACGCAAGATCGACCTCCATCTTAAAGGATTGCAGGCGCTTGGTGCGGAAATCGAGGAGAGCAACGATAAAATCCATTGCAGGGCCAGCCGTTTGATCGGAACCGATATTCATCTGGATTTTGCCAGCGTGGGGGCGACGGAGAATATCATGATGGCAGCTGCAACGGCGCTCGGCACGACAGTGCTCACCAATGCCGCGAGAGAGCCTGAAATTCAGGATCTTCAGCATTTCCTGAACAAAATGGGAGCGAACATTATCGGTGCAGGAACGGATACCATAACGATCCATGGCGTGGAGCGCCTGGAGCCTTGCGAGTATGAGATCATTCCGGACCGGATCGTTGCCGGCACCGTCATGATCGCAGCGGCGGTTACCCGCGGCAGCGTAACGCTTACAAAGACCAATCCGTCCCATTTAACTTCCCTTATACATGTGCTGAAGCGCGCCGGTGTTCAAACCAGTATATGCAATGATATAATAAATATAAGCTGCATGAGCCGTCCTAAAGCTGTGGAACGAATCGTGACTTCGCCGTATCCTTCGTTCCCGACTGATTTGCAATCCCAGGTCATGGTCTTGCTGTCCTTGGCCGACGGATTTAGCGTGATGAAAGAGACGGTATTCGAAGGGCGGTTTAAGCATGTGGAGGAACTCTCCCGCATGGGAGCGGACATTTCCACGGATCTGAACTATGCATTCATACGCGGCGTTCAGAGAATTTACGGAGCCACCGTGGAAGCAACCGATCTTCGGGCTGGAGCGGCGCTCGTCATTGCCGGTTTGGCCGCGCAGGGAACGACCGTGGTGGAGCAAGTTCACCATATTGATCGCGGTTATGATCGTATTGAAAACATGTTCCAAGGTTTAGGCGCACGGATCTATCGTCAGTCCCCGGTGCCAAAGCCGCTTGATTTAGCCAATTGAGGTCCTGAGCATCCCCTCCAGGAGGAGGGGATAACAGGTCTTTATGGAGAGAGTGGATATGTCCAAGACACATATGCCTGTCCTGAAGCAGGACAAGCCCAAACCGAAAACGGCCAAAAAAATCATATGGATTCTTTTGCTGCTGTTCGCAGCTCTGCTGACGATCTTGTTTTTCCGGTCGTCGGTCAGCCAAGTTACCGAGATTCATTTTACAGGCAATACGTTTAATACAAATGAGCAGCTTACCAAGCAAAGCGGACTCCACATCGGAGACCAGTACTTTGGCGTCGACCCCACGCTCGTGCAGGAGCGCCTGATGGAGCTGGGCACGATTAAGACGGCCGAAGTGGTCAAGAGNTTTCCCGGCGAAGTCAGTATCGTGGTGACGGAACATCCTACGGTTGCCTATGAGCTGTCCGACAGCGGCGAGCTCCAAGCGATTCTGTCGAGCGGTACCTCGGTTCCCGTCACGGCAAGCGGCATTGCCGTGGAGAAGCCGATTCTGACCAATTGGGAAGCGAACGACCCCAACAAGGCCAAGCTCAGCAAAGTACTTGCCGATATTCCGGGCAGCCTGACTTCGGACATTTCGGAGATCATGCCATCGCCAACGTTATCTTTTCCGGACCGGATCAAGATGTACACGCGTTCCAAATTCGAGGTCATTACATCGGTTTCCTTGCTCCGTGACAAGGTGGAGTACTTGAATCAGGTTACGGAAATCGAACGGCCGGGTGTGATTACGATGCTGGAAGCCGATTCTTACGTGCCGTTTGAAGAAGAAGTTGGAGAAGACGCCGAGGAAGGGCAATAACCCCCTACTCAGGCATAGGAATAAATGGTACAATTGAAAGTATTGACAACTTGTTTCGGCTCTTCTTTTTTGAATGACTTTTACGGCCTGTTATAGCAAATGTTGGCAGTAAAAAAAATGTAGAAAAAAGAGGGAAAGACCCGCGAGTGTTGAATAAGTAGAAATGTATTCTTTATAATCAAAATTAATTTGCTAAAAACAGGAGGTGCCAGGGCTTGAGCAACAATGACATCATTGTTAGTTTGGACATCGGTACATCCAAAGTTCGTGCTATTATTGGGGAAGTTAATAATGGAACCTTTAATATTATTGGAGTTGGATCTGCCGACTCGGAGGGAATTCGCAAAGGTGCAATTGTAGATATCGACCAGACCGTACAATCCATTCGCAGCGCTGTTGATCATGCGGAGCGTATGGTCGGTATTCAAATATCCGAAGTTTATGTCGGCATATCTGGAAATCATATCGGACTTCAATCCAGCCACGGCGTCGTGGCAGTATCGAACGAGGATCGCGAAATTGGTGAAGAGGACATTGACCGCGTNCTGAAGGCAGCGGAAGTCGTTGCGCTTCCTCCCGATCGTGAAATTATCGATGTGGTTGCTAAACAGTTTGTAGTTGACGGTTTGGAAGGAATCTCTGATCCGCGAGGAATGATCGGCGTAAGGCTGGAAGTGGAAGCGACGATTATAACTGGCGCCAAAACGGCAATACATAACCTGTTACGCTGCGTGGAGAAATCAGGTCTGAAAGTGAAGGATCTGGTGCTGATACCGCTTGGTGCTGGACAGCTGGCCTTATCCAAGGACGAGAAAACGATGGGGTCCGTGCTGGTCGACGTCGGAGCGGGCTCAACCACGCTGGCTGTGTTCGAGGGAGGCAGCATTGCCGCAACCTCCACGCTTCCGGTAGGCGGAGATTTCGTGACGAATGATATCGCATACGGCCTGCGAACGCTGACGGATCAAGCAGAGAAGGTTAAACTGAAGTACGGGTGCGCGCTGATCGAGAGTGCCGCACACGAAGTAACGTTTAAGGTAACGAGAATTGGAAGCAATGTGGACAAGGAGTTCACTCAAGAGGATCTGGCAGCTATCATAGAGCCTCGCGTTCAGGAAATATTCCAATTAGTGCGCCAAGAAATCAAGCGCTTGGGTTACAGTGAGCTTCCTGGTGGTTATATACTTACTGGGGGCACTATGTCCATGCCTGGTGTGCTGCAGGTGGCACAAAATGAGCTGGCGACTTCCGTACGGATTGCGGTTCCCGATTTTATCGGTGTTCGTGATCCGGGATACTGCAGCGGAGTCGGCATCCTCCATAATGCAATCCGGAACGTACGTGTACGGAATACAGGAGGNAGCAACAACAGCAGCGGAAATAGCAAGAAACCGGTGAACCGCGCTAAGCAGCAAAATCCTGTCGCAGCAACTCAGGAGACCAGCCAGAAGCCGGGATTTATTGAACGCCTGAAAAAGATGTTCAGCGAGTTTATATAGCGGATTCATTCGACTGTGGACGTGCCATCCACGCACATTGAGGGGGAGATGGATTAGATGTTGGAATTTGATTTTGAAATGGAGAGCTTAGCTCAAATAAAAGTAATCGGAGTAGGCGGCGGTGGAAGCAACGCCGTTAACCGAATGATTGAAAATGGTGTGCAAGGCGTTGAATTCATTACGGTCAATACGGATGCTCAGGCACTCCACCTTGCAAAATCCGAACATAAACTGCAAATCGGGGACAAGCTCACTCGCGGTCTTGGTGCNGGCGCCAATCCTGACGTAGGCAAGAAGGCTGCGGAAGAATCCCGTGATTTGATCATGAACACCCTGAAGGGTGCCGATATGGTATTCGTTACAGCCGGTATGGGTGGCGGTACAGGTACTGGAGCTGCGCCTGTCATTGCCGAAATCGCTAAGGAGTGCGGGGCATTAACGGTTGGGGTTGTCACCCGTCCGTTTACGTTCGAAGGACGCAAGCGTGCTTCCCAAGCGGAGCTTGGCATTGAAGCATTGAAAGAGAAAGTGGACACACTNATCGTCATTCCGAATGATCGCTTGCTGGAGATCGTGGATAAGAAGACACCGATGCTGGAAGCGTTCCGAGAAGCTGATAACGTATTGCGTCAGGCCGTTCAGGGCATTTCCGATCTGATCCAAGTGCCGGGTCTGATCAACCTTGACTTTGCCGACGTGAAAACGATCATGACAGAACGCGGCTCNGCTCTGATGGGTATAGGACTGGCTACTGGTGAAAACCGTGCCTCCGAGGCTGCCCGCAAGGCGATCATGAGCCCGCTGCTTGAAACCTCAATCGAAGGTGCTCGCGGTGTCATCATGAATATTACGGGAGGAACCAATCTTTCCTTGTATGAAGTGAATGAAGCGGCCGAGATTGTCACATCTGCTTCTGATCCGGAAGTGAACATGATCTTCGGTGCGATCATTGAGGAAAGCATGAAGGATGAAATCAAGGTAACGGTTATCGCTACCGGCTTTGAGAGCAAGCCTGCTCCAATCCCGCCGGGACGTCGTCCTGCAATGCCGCAAGGGGAACAACAGCAGCAACAGCAGCCGGAAACGGACAAGAGTAATGTGAATCTGAAGCCGTTTGGCAATCAGAGCAGCAATGATCAGCTTGATATTCCTACNTTTCTTCGCAATCGTNCCCGCAATAATGATTAATAACGGTAAGCCTGTGCTTCGTCATCATGATGAAGACAGGCTTATTTTTATATCCAAGCCTCGTCATCTTCCTTTNATTTCATATACAANGCCAACANCTGATGCTGTCACACTTTCACGAATGAAAGCCCAATCAGCAATTACTGTGGAAATTCCGGATATTCNCCGAGCCTTCCTGCCAAGTTAGAGATTGCCGATAACGCTAAGAGGCTGCTCTTGGTACAGGTCTCTAAAAACTGCCCTTCATCGACAAAAAAAGTCTGAAATCCGCCCACAGGTTTAGACAGACTTTGAATTCTATTCTTCTTATACTAGTAACATCTCCCATAGCCCAGAATTCAACAGAAGGATAACGGTAGAGGATTCTTCGACTAGGCAGGTGAACAACCTGGTTGTTTATATTGATCTCATATTTTTGGCAAACCTCGTCATTGACGCCGTTTTGCTGGCTTTGACCGCCTGGATGCGAAGAGTAAAGCCAACGTGGTGGAGGCTTGCATTATCCTCTGTGATCGGCGCTCTGTATGTCGTCATGATGTTTGTCCCGCAATTGTCGTTTTTGTTTACCTTTCTCATCAAGTTTGGACTATCGTTGATCATGCTGTGGGTGGCTTTCGGCTTTGTGAGCCTGCAGAGCTATCTTCGGAATTTGGGAGCTTTTTATATGGTGAATTTTGCCGCAGCCGGAGGCATTATCGGTTTTCATTACTTGGTCCAAAATTCGGGAGAGTTGTTCAGCGGGATATGGTATACGACATCGGGCGGGCTATCCTTTGAATTGAAGGTGGGATTCTGGTTTGCGTGCATTACCTTTTTTGTAGTTGTATTCGCGTTTAAAGCCGTTCAGACCACGAAACGAAAAACCGAGAGCCGGGAAGCCTTATTGGGAGAAGTGTCCGTATGGATCGGCAGCGCTAAAATAAGCTGTGTGGGTCTGCTTGATACAGGTAACCAATTGAGCGATCCCTTGACGCGCACGCCGGTTATGGTGATGGAAGCAGAACTATGGGAAGCCTACCTGCCCCAGGGATGGAGCAAACAGCTGATGGAGGGGGAACCGGACAAATTAATCATGGGGCTGGCGGCAGAGGAATTCGAATGGCAGGACCGCCTGCGGCTGGTTCCGTATCGCGGCGTCAACCGGGGTGCTGCATTTATGCTTGCGCTGAAGCCTGACATGGTACGAGTCGAGCTGGGGGGATTTGAATACACGGCATCCAAGGTGCTGATTGGTCTTGACGGCGGAACGCTTTCGGGAGACAGGGCATACAGGGCCATCATTCATCCAGCATTGACGGAAGGAGAGGGGACGCNGAAGAATGCACAACCTGCCATAACGGGCGATTCTCAGAATCATGAGGCGACCGGTCTGACATCAGGCGAGGCCAAGACTGCAGGATAATGACAGGTGAAGCCATTTTCATAGTGTTCGAGTCTGTAATCCAACATTTGAGCGATGGATAAGTCTTTGAAAATCTTCATGAAAACCCATCCTTTCCGGATTNGGAGCCTAAAGATGATGTTTATGAAGTCAGTTAAACCTTCGGGAAAACGCATTAGGAGGATAAGAGATGCCCGTTAAATGGAGATTAGCNTTGCAGCTGCAGTATTACCGCGTACTTTTTATGCTGGGTTTGAAGAGTCAGGAAATCTACTATATCGGAGGAAGCGAGGCGCTTCCGCCTCCGCTAACGAAAGAGGAAGAGGAGTTCTTGCTCAAAAAGCTGCCTACCGGCGATGCGGCCACACGGGCCATGCTGATCGAACGTAATCTGCGTCTGGTCGTTTATATCGCCCGCAAATTCGAGAACACCGGCATTAACATCGAAGATTTGGTGTCGATCGGTGCCATCGGTTTGATTAAGGCGGTGAATACGTTTGACCCCGAAAAAAAAATCAAGCTGGCCACGTATGCCTCGCGCTGCATTGAAAACGAAATTTTGATGTACCTGCGCCGGAATAACAAAACACGAAGCGAGGTCTCTTTCGACGAGCCGCTGAATATCGATTGGGACGGCAATGAATTGCTTCTGTCCGACGTATTGGGCACCGAGAACGACACCATCTACCGCAACATCGAGGAACAGGTTGACCGGAAGCTGCTGCAAAAAGCACTCGATAAATTGAGCGACCGGGAACGCATGATTATGGAGCTTCGTTTCGGCCTGCAGGACGGGGAAGAAAAGACGCAAAAAGACGTGGCAGACCTGCTTGGAATCTCGCAATCCTACATTTCCCGATTGGAGAAGAGAATCATTAAACGGCTCCGCAAAGAATTCAACAAGATGGTGTAACTGGAAATCGCAAGGAATAAAATAACCCCCCTCGGAGATAATGTACAGTAATGTTTCTCCTTGGGAGGTTAGTCATCATGACGCGAAACAAAGTTGAAATTTGTGGTGTGGATACGTCAAAACTGCCTGTTCTGACGAACGTGGAAATGAGGGAGCTGTTTCATAATCTGCAGCAGAACAATGAACGGTCGGCCCGAGAAAAATTGGTGAACGGCAACCTGAGACTGGTGCTCAGCGTCATCCAAAGGTTCAACAATCGGGGAGAGTTCGTTGATGATCTGTTTCAGGTAGGCTGCATCGGATTGATGAAGGCCATCGACAATTTTGATTTATCGCAAAATGTTAAATTTTCCACTTATGCCGTACCGATGATTATCGGAGAAATACGTCGATATTTAAGGGACAATAACCCGATTCGCGTCTCCCGATCACTGCGCGATATTGCCTACAAGGCACTTCAGGTCCGGGATCAGCTGACCAATGCGAATTCGCGTGAACCAACGATTTTTGAAATTTCCGAAGCGCTGAATGTGCCCAAGGAAGACGTTGTTTTTGCACTCGATGCCATTCAAGATCCCGTTTCGCTGTTTGAGCCGATTTATCATGACGGTGGCGATCCGATATATGTGATGGATCAAATCAGTGATGACAAGAACAAGGATGTGTCCTGGATTGAGGAAATCGCTCTCCGGGAAGCGATGCACAAGCTCGGGCAGCGCGAAAAAATGATTCTGTCCATGCGGTTTTACGAAGGCAAAACCCAGATGGAAGTTGCCGATGAAATCGGTATCTCCCAAGCCCAAGTGTCGCGCCTGGAGAAGTCGGCGATCAAGCAGATGCAAAAGCACGTCAAAACCTAAGAAGCCCAGCAATCAAACGAACAGACAACGATCCCGTTAATGGGGTCGTTTTTTTCGTTTTAGATAAGCTATTTTACCCAAGCGGATCATATATTGAACAGAGGGATGCGGATTGAACAGGGATGGACGGATAACCTTCAAATACATCTAAGGTGTGATGCTCATGATATCTGATAATCAAATGGTGGGGAAAAAGATGAAAATTTCCGATTTTCAAACAAAGGATGTTATTAATATCATCGACGGCAAGCGGCTCGGGCAAATCAGCGATTTGGAGCTGGATCTGCGGCAGGGCCGGATTGAAGCGATCGTGGTGCCGAGCTACGGCAAATTCATGGGGCTGTTCGGCGGCGGAAGCGATCTGATCATACCGTGGCGGAATATCGTCAAGATCGGCTCGGACGTGGTCCTTGTCAAAATGGAGGAACTGCGGAGAACGCCGGATGATCAGGAACCGGTGGAGTATCTGGATCGTCCTGACCGTCGTTCCTTCTAAACTGCGGGTTCATATGTCTCCGGCGTATGTTTTCTGTTACACTGGTCATAGAGGTGAATGTTCATGGAACCGTTTGTTAGTCAAGATCGGCAGACACCGAGTCTGTTTGTGCTCGAAAAATGGGAAGGGAAGTCAGCGGCCGCACTCACGGCCGGGTTCACGGGCCGGCATGGCGGCGTGAGCCGGATACCCTACGACAGTTTGAATATGGCCTTTCATGTCGGAGACGAGCCGGGCGACATTGTCGAGAACCGGAAGCGGGTCGCCGCGGCGCTTGGCTTTTCTCTCGAAGACTGGACGTGCGGCGAGCAGGTGCACGGCGTCCGGATTGGCGTCGTTCATGATAAGGACAGGGGGAGAGGGAGCTTGGACCGGGCCTCGGCCTATCAAGATACGGACGGGCTCGTAACCGATGTTCCCGGCGTGCTGCTGACTTCCTTCTACGCGGACTGCGTGCCGCTGTATTTCTGGGACCCGGTCACGGGCGCCGTCGGTCTGGCCCACGCGGGCTGGAAGGGAACCGTGGGTGCCATAGCCGAACAAATGGCGGTCAGGATGTCTGCGGAATACGGAAGCTTGCCTCGGAACCTCCATGCAGCCATCGGTCCGTCGATCGGCGAATGCTGTTACGAGGTGGACGATCGGGTCATGGATCGTGTCCGCGAACTCGGAATTGAAGGATCCCCAGTCGATAAAGTTACAAATTCAGTTCTTTATATCGACAAGGGACACGGGAAATACATGCTGAACTTGAAAGAAATAAACAGACACATTATGATTAAAGCAGGAATATTGGCGGAACATATCGAATGTACATCATGGTGTACAAGCTGCAATCACGATCGGTTCTTCTCCTATCGCAAAGATGGAGGGACTACGGGTCGGATGGCGAGTTGGATCGGGATGAGAAAGAGGTGAGTCGTCCCTTGAGTTTGAAGGAACGTATCGATCAAGTGGAACAGCGAATAACGGAGGCTTGCGCAAGAAGCGGCAGGGACCGGAATGATGTGAACATGATTGCGGTCACGAAATATGTCTCCTTGGATATGACAGCTTCGGTACTGGATCACGGACTTTTGCATATCGGCGAGAACCGCTGGCAGGATGCCCAGGCGAAGTGGAATGCACTCGGCAGCCGCGGCACATGGCATTTCATCGGCCATCTTCAGACCAATAAGGTCCGGGATGTCATTGATAAATTTCAATATATTCATTCGCTCGACCGCTTGTCTTTGGCCCATGAGCTGGAGAAGCGGGCGGCTGCGCTGAATCTGCAGGTATCCGCCTTGATGCAGGTCAATATCTCGGGTGAGGAATCCAAGTACGGCTTGCCTCCCGAGCAAGCAGCCGAGTTTTTGAAGGAAATCAACAGTCTTTCGCACGTAAAGGTAACCGGACTCATGACCATGGCTCCATACGAATCGTCGGCGGAGCAGACGCGTCCTGTATTTCGTGGTTTAAGACAACTAAGAGATGAGCTGAACGAGCAGGCGCTTACGGCGGAGCCATTGACCGAATTGTCCATGGGCATGTCCAATGACTTTGAAGTTGCCATAGAGGAAGGGGCGACCTGGGTGCGTCTCGGCTCAATTTTAGTAGGGAAAGAGGAGGATTGAGAATGGGCGTGATGAACCGGTTTATGAATTTCTTGGGACTGCAAGAGGAAGAAGAAGTTGTGGAACGCGAGGTTCTGGCCTCGCAGGAAGAGCCGGTGGAGGCAACGCCGTTTGATCATCGGAAAAACCAAAAGAGCGGCAATATCGTTAGCATTCATTCGCAGAAGAACGTTAAGGTTGTATTAGTCGAGCCTCGTTCATATGATGAAGCACAGGAGATTGCAGATCATCTGCGGTCATTCCGAACGGTTGTGGTCAACCTTCAGCGCGTGAGGAACGATCAGGCGCTGCGCATTATCGATTTTCTTAGCGGAACCGTTTATGCGCTTAGCGGCGGAATCTCGAAGGTGGGCGGGAACATCTTCCTATGCACGCCGGATACCGTTGAGATCCAAGGTTCGATCTCGGAGATTCTAGCAGACGAGCATGAATATAACAGAATGAGGTGATTTAGGCTTTGACCTACGAAATTTACAGTATCGTTGGAACGCTGTTCCAAATTTATTTTTACATGATCTTGGTCTACGTCTTAATGTCATGGCTTCCGAATGTGAGGGAAAGCTTTGTCGGGGAGCTGCTTGGCAAGCTGGTAGAGCCTTATCTGGCGCCTTTTCGCCGGTTCATTCCGCCGATTATGGGCATGATCGATATTTCCCCGATTATCGCGTTGTTCGTCCTACAGCTGGCACAGCGCGGCGTATACGCTATTCTCGGATATTTCCTGTAGCAGGAGAATGAATGATGAAACTGGACATCTACGATCATTTTCACAAGGACGAACGGGAATTTGTGGACCGGGCTTGGGAATGGGTGGTCAATGCCGGACAATANCATGAAACCAAGCTGACGGATTTCCTGGATCCCAGGCAGCGGTTCATTCTGGAATCACTCGTGAATCGTCATCCGGACGTGCATGCCGTGTTTGATGGCGGACATGCTGAGGCCGAACGCGTGCGGGCGATGATTGCCCCGGATTACCGGGCGCTTGAAGGCGAGGATCTGAAGATGAAGGTGCTCAGCATCTCTTCCGGAGATCAGAAGTTTCTGGAGCTGGAGCATGGCGATTATATGGGGTCGATACTGGGTCTGGGCATTAAGAGATCCAAGATCGGTGATATCCATGTGCTTGCGGACGGCTGCCATGCGGTCGTTGCCGACGATATCAGCGCCTTCCTGCATCTGAATCTAAGCCAGGTCCACCGGGTGCATGTCATGACGGATCTGCTGCCGCTGGACAAGCTTCAGGTGGCCCAAACGAATTTTGAGGCGATGGACATTACGGTATCTTCCATGAGACTGGACGGAATCGCCAGCGATGCCTACCGGATCAGCCGCACAAAAATCGTGNTTCCGATCAAGGCCGGCCGGTGCCGCGTCAACTGGAAAGTGGAAGAGGATCCCTCTACGAATTTAAAAGAAGGCGATGTCGTCTCCATCCAAGGATTTGGACGGTTTAAAGTACTGGAGACGGGCGGCCTGACGAAAAAAGGGCGGTACCGTATCAAGGTTGGGAAATATGCTTGACCTTTGAAGGAATTGCCGTTTTTTTGTCGAAACCATACAGGGAACATTCAAAATGACAATGGATTTGCCGATAAATCGTAAATGACCGCTATTGTCTTCACGGACGGGTGGTTTGGCTAACACAGCGGACGGACCGTCCTGTAAGGCCCATATATTTAGGAGGTGCACACCATGCCATTGACACCGCTTGATATACATAACAAGGAATTCGCCCGTCGAATTCGCGGTTATGATGAGGACGAGGTCAACGAGTTTTTGGATCAGATTATTAAGGATTATGAAAGTGTGATNCGGGANAATAAAGAATTAGGCAACCAGCTAATGGCGATGCAAGAAAGACTGGATCATTTTTCGAATATTGAGGAAACCTTATCGAAGACCATCATTGTCGCCCAGGAGGCGGCGGATGAGCTGAAGAACAACGCGAAGAAGGAAGCTCAGCTGATCATTAAGGAATCCGAGAAGAACGCGGACCGGATCATTAACGATGCGCTCGGGAAATCCCGCAAAATCGCGCTGGAGGTTGAAGAGCTGAAGAAGCAGGCCTCCATTTACCGCACCCGTTTCCGCTCCTTGGTAGAGGCTCAGTTGGAGCTTCTGAAGCAGGAAGGCTGGGAGACGCTGGAGAACCGCGAACCGAGTCTGGAGCCGAAAGAGGTATACTAGGCGGGTATCCGGTTGACTTTTTTCGCGAAGTCGTCTATAACTAATAACATATTGTTGATTCATACCGTAATTCGTTGATGGGAATAGTACGCGAAGGATCTGTCCCCCAGAGAGCCGGCAGTTGCTGAAAGCCCGGCGTTCAGGCCTAGCAGAAGATCATCCCGGAGAAGTGAAGCTGAAGCGTGTAACCGCGTGCGTAAGCTAAGCCGTCTGCCGAACGTTATATCGGACCTTGCCTTACGAACAGGCATGGACATTGAGGTGTCGCTTGAGCAGGCTTCCATTAGAAGTCGGCCGNGCGAAATTAGGGTGGTAACGCGAGACAGGTTCTCGTCCCTTGGGGGATGGGGCCTTTTTTTATGTTCACAGAACATTTACGAAAAAGGGCGAGTTCAAAAAGGTCGGTTTTCAGCACCGANGCTTATGCTTCCGATGTGCGTTTTTTCAAACGCTTCAGTTGGATGAAGCTAGGGNGTGAGGAGCGGAGCGTACGTAGTTTGTACGTGAGCACCGGAAGGCCCGGCTGGATTCAAGATTCGATCAAAATCGGACTTTTTGAACAACCTCGAAAAAGGTGAAAGGAAGATCGGCATGAACAGAGTAGACGTCAAGGAGAAGGCGCGGGCAAGAGAACTGCGCATCTTGAACAAATGGAACGAGGAGAACACGTTCAAGAAATCAATCGAGCTGCGGGCNGGCAAGCCGAATTATGTATTTTACGAAGGNCCGCCGACCGCGAACGGCGCGCCTCATATCGGGCACGTGCTCGGCCGCGTCATCAAGGATTTTGTGGGCCGCTATCAGACGATGAAGGGCTACCATGTCGTCCGGAAAGCGGGCTGGGATACGCACGGGCTTCCGGTAGAACTGGGCGTAGAGAAGCAGTTGGGCATCTCCGGCAAGCAGGAAATCGAGAATTACGGCGTGGAGGCCTTTATCAAAAAGTGTAAAGCCAGCGTATTTGAATATGAGCATAAATGGCGCGAGCTGACCGAAGCGATTGCGTATTGGACCGACCTGGATCATCCGTACATCACGCTTGAGAACAACTATATCGAGAGTGTATGGAACATTTTGGCGACGATTCATGACAAGGGCCTTCTGTACCGTGGCCACCGCGTAAGCCCATACTGCCCTTGCTGTCAGACGACACTGAGCTCCCACGAAGTGGCACAGGGTTACGAGGATGTTAAAGACCTGAGCGCAACGGCGAAGTTTAAGCTGCATGACAGCGGAGAGTATGTGCTGGCATGGACGACGACGCCTTGGACGCTGCCATCCCACGTGGCGCTCGCCGTGAATCCGGATATGGATTACGCCCGCGTCGAGCAGGAGGACGGCATCTATATCGTGGCTAAAAATCTGGTAGAGGATGTCATGAAAGGCGACTTTACCGTTCTATCGACGTTGAAAGGCTCCGAGCTGGTCGGCAAGACTTACGACCCTCCATTCCCTTATGTAAAAGCGGAAAAATCGAACATCGTTGTCGGCGCATCCTTTGTTACCGATGCCAGCGGTACGGGGATTGTACACATGGCTCCTGCGCACGGTGAAGACGACTACCGCGTATGCCGCGAGAATGGCATCAGCTTCGTGAGCGTCGTGAACGGCCAAGGGCGTTATACGGATGAAGTGACGGATTTTGCCGGACGCTTCGTCAAGGATTGCGATCTGGACATCGTGAAGGCATTGTCCGAAAAAGGACTTCTTTACAGCAAAGAGAAGTACGAGCACAGCTACCCGTTCTGCTGGCGCTGTAAATCCCCGCTGCTCTATTATGCGATGGAGAGCTGGTTTATCGAAACGACGGCGGTTAAGGATCAGCTGATCGCGAACAACAACGAGGTGACCTGGTATCCGGGCCATGTGCGCGAGGGACGCTTCGGCAAATTCCTTGAAGACCTGGTCGACTGGAATATCAGCCGGAACCGTTACTGGGGAACACCGCTTAACGTATGGGTCTGCGATTCTTGCGAAGGGCAGTTCTCGCCGCACAGCATTGCGGAGCTTCGGTATAATGCCATAGGCGAGGTGGCAGAGGATCTGGAGCTGCACAAGCCTTATGTGGATGAAGTGAAAGTGAAATGCCCGCATTGTGAAGGCGGCGTGATGGAACGAACCTCGGAAGTCATCGACGTATGGTTTGACAGCGGATCGATGCCGTATGCGCAATACCATTATCCATTCGAGGACAAGGAGCAGTTCGAGCAGCAGTATCCTGCCGATATGATCTGCGAAGGGATCGACCAGACGCGCGGATGGTTCTACAGCTTGCTCGCCGTATCGACGCTCTTCACGGGTAAAGCGCCTTATAAAGCGGTCATGGCCACGGGCCATATTCTCGATGAGAACGGACAGAAGATGTCCAAATCCAAGGGCAACGTCATCGATCCTTGGGAAATCATCGAGGAGTACGGCACGGATGCCTTCCGTTGGGCACTCCTGGCCGACAGTGCGCCATGGAACAGCAAACGCTTTTCGAAAGGAATCGTCGGCGAAGCCAAATCNAAGGTTGTCGATACGCTGGTGAACACCCATGCGTTCCTGACTTTGTATGCCGGCATTGACGGCTATGATCCAAAGGAGCATGACTTCAAGGGATCAGACCATAAGCTGGACCGCTGGATTCTATCCCGCCTGAACAGCTTGATACAAGTGGTGGATAAGGGACTGGCCGTCAATGATTTCCTGAACGCGGCCAAAGCCATCGAAGCTTATGTGGATGAGCTGAGCAACTGGTATATCCGCCGTTCGCGCGACCGTTTCTGGGGCAGCGGACTCGGGGAAGATAAGCTGGCGGCATACGGGACGCTTACTCACGTGCTGTTGACGCTCTCCAAGCTGATGGCTCCGTTCACGCCGATGCTGTCTGAAGATATCTTCGTTAACCTGGGCGGCGGGGAGAGCGTGCATCTGGCCGACTTCCCGCAAGCCGACGAAGCGTTGATCGACAAAGCGCTCGAGCAGGACATGGAGACGGCAAGACAGATCGTAGAGCTTGCGCGCAACGTCCGCAACGAGACAGGAATCAAGACGCGTCAGCCGCTGTCCGAGCTCATCGTATCCATGGATCGCGAGTTCGATCTCGCGGGGTATGAAGACATCATCAAGGATGAGATCAACGTCAAAGCGATTGAGGTGGAGACCAGCGACAGCGGGTTCGTTGATTTCACGCTCAAAATGAACCTGAAGGTTGCAGGCAAAAAATACGGTAAAAATATCGGCTTCCTGCAAGGTTTCCTGAAGGGAATGAGCAGTGACGAGACCCGCAAGGTGGTCCAATCGGGCGGCGTGAACGTAACTTCACCGGAAGGCGAAGAATTGCAGATCACGTCCGAAGAGCTGCTGGTAGAGAAGAAGGCGAAGGAAGGCTTTGCATCCGCTTCGGGTTACGGGTTAACCGTTGCGCTCAATACGGATATCACGCCGGAGCTGGAGCAGGAAGGCTGGGTTCGCGAAGTGGTGCGTGCCGTGCAGGATACGCGCAAGAAGCTGGACCTCCCGATCGAGAAGCGGGTCAATCTGACACTCGATACGGATGATGAGCTTCAAGCTGCGATCACCGCATTTGAAGATGTGCTGCGCGAAAATGTTCTGGTTAACGATTTGCAATACGGACAAAGCGAAGGCATGGAGCGGGTTGAGCTTGGCGGCAAAACCATTGGCATCCATATCGCCTGAAAATAGTTGATATTATTAAACCACCGCCATGAAATGGCGGTGGTTTTTTTGCTGTCCCCAATAAGCACCGGCTTTGTTCGGAGGATTCCGTGCGAATGAGATGCTTCCAACAGATGCATAATAATCAGCGAATTCTCATGCATGTTATGTAAGGTTTCAAGCACAAAGAAAGCGGATCCTGATCTGTTTTTTCCAGAGTCCGCCTAGTATAGTGGCAAGGGGGCGGTGAATATGGCAGAGAAGCCGGAAAATGCGTTATCAACCGAAAAGAATAAATCGCTTGTGGAAGCTGAGCGGGACCAATTGAGCGCCATACACCGCATGACCACGGACATCGCGCAGCAGCTGGAGAAGGCCCGGATCGCGGAATACACCCAGCTGTTGAACCGCCCCTGGAAATTGATATGGACCAATCTGCTGGCCGGGTCGGCACGCGGCGTGGGAATTGCGATCGGGTTTACTTTTTTTGCGGCAACCATCATATATGCCCTGCAGGCGCTTGGCGCGCTGAATTTGCCTATTATCGGCGATTACATTGCGGATATTGTCCGGATTGTTCAGCGGCAGCTTGAACTAACGTAATGGATTATGTAATGCCCGGCAGCCGCTGCAAGTCATATGCTGCCGGGTAAGACGCTTAATCAGCTGAATGCTTCATCATCCGGGTCGCCATTGGGGTCAAGGAGATAGCTTCCTTCGCCCCGGTTCAGGTAATCGACATATTGGGGACTGCGTACAATAAACACTTCCGAGCCATCGATATTGGTGGCAACGAAGTTTTCGTACTCCTCCACAAATCCGCCTTGATCGTCGCCATTCTCGATATCCATTTCGTTATAGCTGTCCATTTCGTTGCCTTCCGCCAAAGCCGGGGAATTGGAGTTCCCCCAGCTCTCAACGATCTGCCAGGCGTCTTCGCCGTCAAATGCAGCATATTCATGCTCATCCATACTGGATTTTCCGAAAGCGGGAGCTAGAACGTCCTCCTCGACCGGACGGTCGCGGGACACGCGCTCCCGAGGCGTATGTTCTACGCAATATTGCGTATCCGGGATAACCTCCAGCCGCTCGTACGGAATGGGCTGGCCGCAGGTAAGGCACACGCCGTAACGGCCATGATGAATGGCTTCCAGCGAAAAAATAACCCGCTGCAGCTCTTGATCCACCCTGTCCTGAAGCGCGAGGTCTTTTCCTCTTTCAAACACCTCGGTTCCCACATCGCCAGGGTGATTATCAATATGGGACAGCTCGCCGGTCATATCTCGCTCCGATTCTCCCAGCCCGTGTTGGTCGTTATTGACCATGCGCCGTTCAAGTTCAACCTTTCGATCCATCAGCTTTTGTTGCAAATTATGAAGTTGCTCCTGAGTGAGATGCGACATGTCAGGCTCCTTTCATGGTCCCGAAGTTGACCTTCTTGGTTCATAGGTATAGAGTGCACCCATCGATAAGGTTTTACTGACGGAAAATGTTCTCGCCGCTGGGCAGGAATGGACGGTTTCTCAGCCGCTGTGCTACAATAAGACGAGTTACGGACCGATCGGCGAAGATGTTCGCCTGATTGGAGAAGACAAGAACGGAGTGACATAAACAAGTGGTATATTATTTGATTGCATTTGTTTTATTTCTTATCGATCAGGGAACCAAGTACTTGATTGCTACCAGACTCGAGCTTTATGAACAGATACCGGTCATCGGGGATTTCTTCCTGATCACGTCCAGCCGGAACCGGGGAGCCGCGTTCGGCATACTCCAGGACCAGTTATGGTTCTTCATCGTGGTGACACTAATCGTTGTGGGCGGAATCGTCTGGTACCTGCAGAAGGTATCGAAAGAAGGACGCAAGCTGCTGCCTACCGCGCTAGCGCTTGTACTGGGCGGGGCACTCGGGAACTTCATCGATCGATTGATAATGGGAGAGGTCGTCGATTTCCTCCAGTTTAATTTTGGCAGCTACACCTTCCCGATCTTCAATATTGCCGATTCTTGCATCGTGATCGGCGTGGGATTGATCATATTGGATACGCTTCTGGAAGGAAGACGCGAGAAGATGCAGACAACAAGTGAAGTTTCTGGCACAGAAGGGACTGAATGATGGTGCAAGACGGTAAGGATACAGATACGGATTGGACAGATGAGAACGGTCAGGAACCGGAAGCCAGCGAATGGACGGTGGATGCCGACGCTGCCAAAACCCGTATCGATAAATACATAACGGAGAATCTTGGGGAAGAAGTGTCGCGTTCCCAAGTGCAGTTATGGATTGCCGACGGACATGTGAGTGTGAACGATGGCCCGATCAAGTCCAATTACAAGGTGAGTCAGGGTGACCGCATCGTGCTGAAGATTCCAGAGCCATCGGCGGTCGAGATCATTCCCGAGGACATCCCGCTTGAGATCGCGTTTGAAGACGGGGACGTGATTGTCGTAAACAAGCCGAGGGGAATGGTTGTCCATCCGGCTCCGGGACATTCGTCCGGCACGCTGGTGAATGCATTGATGTTTCACTGCAAGGATTTATCGGGAATCAATGGAGAGCTTCGCCCCGGCATCGTCCATCGGATTGATAAGGATACGACGGGCCTGATCATGGCTGCGAAGAATGATAAAGCCCATGCTTCGCTGGCCGCCCAGTTGAAGGAGCACAGCGTGAACCGCCGTTATTTGGCGTTGGTGCACGGCAATATCACCCATGATCAGGGAACCATTGACGCACCGATCGGCCGGGACGCCCAGGATCGCAAACTGTATACCGTCACGGACCGGAACAGCAAACATGCGGTGACGCATTTTACCGTCGTGGAGCGGTTCGGGGATTACAGTCTCCTCGAGCTGAAGCTGGAGACGGGGCGAACCCATCAGATTCGAGTGCATATGAAATATATCGGGCATCCTCTCGTAGGGGATCCCGTTTACGGCAAGAGCAAGGGGATCAAATTAAACGGACAAGCGCTTCATGCGGCCGTATTGGGTTTTGTCCATCCTTCGACCGGAGAGTATAAGGAGTTTTCGGCACCGATGCCGAGCGATATGAATGAGCTGTTGACGATTTTAAGGGGCCGCTAGCGGCCCTTTTCGCATGTATAAGTATGGGGTCACACAAAG